>Ga0207936_1000079_pt1 | contig 20015 bp, 19 predicted proteins | sample LakMenEpi19Nov10_FD_150715 | JGI IMG/M metagenome (GOLD analysis project Ga0207936, IMG submission 150715) | Freshwater microbial communities from Lake Mendota, WI - 19NOV2010 deep hole epilimnion (SPAdes) | ecosystem: Environmental > Aquatic > Freshwater > Lake > Epilimnion/Euphotic zone ... | reverse complement strand
GGCCTGGGTGCTCTGCTGTTTCTCCACCAATAAGAGAGACACCAACTTCTTTACATGCTTTAGCAATGCCTGAAACGATGTCAGCGATTCTTGTTGGCACGACTTTGCCGGTAGCAATGTAATCAGTCATGAACATGCTCTTGGCTCCAACAACAACAATGTCATCAACTACCATGCCAACAAGATCTTGACCAATGGTGTCATGCTTATCAATTGCTTGAGCAATAGCAACCTTGGTGCCAACACCATCGGTTGAGGTAGCAAGTAGTGGTCTATCAAAGTTCTTTAGGAATGAAACATCAAACATTCCAGCAAAGCCACCGAAGCCACCAACAACATTGTCATTGAGTGTTGACTTGATGGATTTCTTCATCAACTCAACCGCTAGATCACCAGCGTGAGTGTCCACACCTGATGATGCATAGGCGTCAGTCATTAGCTGCTTTCACAATTGCATCTAATTCACTATCCGGTCCTGGTTCACAGGCTGCCGGAGATTTCTCCAGCAGGTTCTTACCTAGTCTGTCTTCTGGTGGTAACTCAATTGGATACTTTCCAGTGAAGCAAGCTGTGCAGAGTTGATTCTCTTGTTGGTTAGTAGATGCAACCATTCCATCTTTAGATAGATACCCAAGGGAATCGGCACCAATAGATTGTCTGACTTCCTCAACGCCTAAACCAGTTGCAATAAGTTCAGCACGTGTAGCAAAGTCAATGCCATAGAAACAAGGCCAAGTAATCGGAGGGGAAGAGATCCTGACGTGGATTTCTAAAGCTCCGGCTTCACGAAGCATTGCAACCAGAGCTCGTTGAGTATTACCTCTAACAATTGAGTCATCAACAACGATGATGCGCTTACCTTTGATTTGTTCTTTCAAAGGATTAAGTTTTAGACGAATACCACGTTGACGAATGGTCTGTGAAGGTTGGATGAAGGTTCTACCAACATAAGCGTTCTTTACTAAACCATGACCGAAAGGAATTCCTGATTCTTGGCTAAAACCAATAGCGGCAGGAGTTCCTGATTCAGGAGTTGGAATAACCATGTCAGCTTCAACTGGATATTCTTTCGCTAAAGTTTTTCCCATCTCAACTCGGGCGTCATAGACAACTCTTCCGTTGATGGTGGTGTCAGGTCTTGCAAGATAAACATATTCAAATACACAGCCGGCTCTTTTAGTTTCAGCAAATCTTGATGATCTAAGGCCGTGCTCATCGATTGCAATTAGTTCGCCTGGTTCAATCTCTCTCACATAGCTGGCACCGACGATATCTAGCGCCGCTGTTTCAGAAGCAACTACCCAACCTCGCTCTAGTCTTCCTAGAACAAGAGGTCTTACTCCTTGTGGGTCACGAGCTGCATAAAGTGTTGTTTCGTCCATGAACACTAAACAGAAAGCACCTTTTACTTTAGGAAGTAGTTCAAGGGCAGTTGACTCAAGGGTGTGATCCATATCCCCTGCGAGAAGAGCGGTTAATACAGCGGTGTCTGTTGTGTTACCGCCAGTGATTTCATTCTCTGTTTGCTCTGGATACTTCACCTTGAGTAGTTCAAGGAGATCTGATGTGTTAGTTAGGTTTCCATTGTGTCCAAGAGCAACAGTTCCTGATGCAGTTCTGCCAAGAGTTGGTTGAGCGTTGCGCCATGAAGACGCTCCAGTAGTTGAGTACCTGTTGTGTCCAACAGCAATATGTCCAACTAGAGATTCGAGAGATGATTCAGAGAAAACTTGAGAGACAAGACCCATGTCTTTATAAACAAGAATCTTCTTGCCATCAGAGGTTGCGATACCAGCTGATTCTTGACCTCTGTGTTGGAGTGAGTAAAGACCAAAGTATGTGAGCTTTGCTACTTCTTCCCCAGGTGCCCATACCCCAAATACACCACACTGATCTTGCGGCCCTTTTTCATCGGGTAGCAAATCGTGATTAAGTAGTCCATCTCCACGAAGCAAGGGCAGTTTCCGTCTCTACGAGTGGGGGTTGCGTGCTTGTAAAACTCAAGTTTTTGACTTCTTTGTCGCCAAATACTTGGCGTTACGTTCATAGTTTAGCGGTCTAGTTGGAGGAGGTTTTGGAGACTTGCACGTCCTTGAATTTGCGTGCTGTTACGGCATCAAATATGACTGCTGCCACCACTCCAAGACCCGCTCCTAGGCCTAAGCAATAGACCAGAAGCTGGGTAATAAAGCCTGCTGTCCGCCCTACCTCGGTGGTAATAGAGAGGGACAAGATAATAGCCGCGATCCCGCCTAGCAACACTCCAGTGAGCATAAAGGGAATGAACTTAGGTGCTCGACGGATCTTTACCGTCTCAGTTTTATCGTTGGACATGCTTCAAGGTTAGCGGCAATACATCTTCTAGAGATGCCCTGACTCCGCTAGAACTAACCAAGTGTTCAGTAACTGCTGATTCCCAACTCAAAGTGCCAAGTGCTAAATCAAACCAAACTCTTGGGGGCAACTCAACAACATTCGGCGGAGTTCCTCTTGTGTGTCTAGGACCGTCGATGCACTGGGTAGCCCCTAGAGGTGGAACCCTGACTTCAACTGAATTGCCTGGCGCAACCTCAGCCAGTTCTTCAAGAAGATACCGAACAGCAGTTATGAAAAGAGGATCTGATTCGGTTAGTGGAGTGGAATCTTTGCTGGCTTGAATCACGGCATTGATTGCTGCAATGCCATCATCATGTTTGATCCTTCTTCTAGCCATAGAACAAGGTTAGTGAACACTGACCATAAAAGTCTTTAGTTGGTTAACTATGCAGAAGTGATCGTTCCTTTACCGCTTGTACCCGTCGGGATGTTATACATCTCATAAACTTCGATGTCTTTGGTCAGCTTGCCCTCGACCCCAGCAAGTATGTCTATGACCGTTTGCCTTTCGATGTGATCTAGCCAATGCTGTTTAGTGCTCCAAGCTTCAATTTGTATAAGCCTGCCGTCAACATCTTCATTCATTGTGTAAAACTCACAACCTGGCTCTTCGTGAACCAGCGGAGTTATCCTATATAAGAGATCACGTATCTCTAAATGAAACTCTGGTTTAGGGGTAAAGATTGCAACTACGGTGCATGTATCGGTCATCTGTAATTACTTATCTTGTTTGAAGACTGAATCGAAGGAGTTCTCCGGTGTCTTCCAAAGTAATGATCTAACAAATCCAAGTGCTTCTTGCGCTCCATGCAGACGATCCATTCCAGCGTCTTCCCATTCAACAGAGATAGGTCCTTTATAGCCAATAGTGTTTAGAGCTCTAAAGGATGACTCCCAGTCAATTTGTCCACGACCGGTTGAAACAAATGTCCACCCTCTTTTAGGGTCGTCCCAACCAAGGTGTGAACCAAGTCTGCCGACTCTGCCGTCTTGTTTTCTAACAAAGGTATCTTTGCAGTCAACATGGTAAATACGATCTGCAAAATCAAGAATAAAGTTAACCGGGTCGATGTCCTGCCAATGCATGTGGCTTGGATCCCAGTTCAAACCGAAAGCCTTGCGGTTATCAATCGTGCTAAGAGTTTTGACAGTTGTGTAGTAGTCGTAGGCAATCTCTGAAGGATGAACTTCTAGAGCGAACCTAACTCCTTCAGAGTCATAGACATCCATGATTGGGTTCCAGCGATCAGCAAAGTCTTGATAGCCGGCTTCGATCACTTCCTTGGATACCGGGGGAAACATTGCAACATACTGCCAGATAGAGGATCCAGTAAATCCAACAACCGTATCAACACCTAGTTTGCGAGCAGCAATAGCAGTCACTTTCATTTCTTGGGCTGCACGTTGACGAACGCCTTCGGGATCCCCATCTCCCCATACTTTAGAACCAACAATATCTTTGTGTCTGAAGTCGATTGGGTTATCGCAAACTGCCTGGCCCTTGAGATGATTCGAGATTGCATAAAGCTTGAGATTGTATTTATCCAGAATCGCTAAACGCTCTTGAACATAGTTTTCGTCTTCAGCAGCCCGATAAACATCTAAGTGTTCACCGCTACACGCAATCTCTAAACCGTCATAGCCCCATCCGCTTGCAAGTTTCGCAACTTCTTCAAGAGTTAGATCTGCCCATTGACCTGTGAAAAGTGTTACTGGACGAGTCATTTGCCTATCCTTTTGTTAGCTTGCCAACATTTTAGTCTGGCTTGCGCTTTGAGCTTCTGGCACGCTCACCCAACTCTGGCTCTCAGCTGATAACAGCACTGCTTCGATCAGAGCAGCAGAGCGAAGGCCATCCTGAAGTCCTGGCACGCCTTCAACCAAGTTGCCTTGAAAGCCTTGATATGCATCAGCGATGAAATCATTGAATGCATCCTGATAGCCCTGCGGATGACCTGATGGTAAGTGGGAAAGTCTCTTTCCATCAGCCGAAGTTAGGGTGTCGTTGCCGCGTGTAATGATCTGATTTGACGCTCTGCCACCAATTAGTAGAGTATCCGGGGTCTCTTGGTTGAAAGTGTATGAGGCCATAGATCCGTCTACTTCAAGTAGTAGCTGGTTTTTGCGACCGAGGGACACTTGGCTAACAGTCAATGTGCCAGATGCTCCACCAGCTGTTTCAAAGATGATGTTTGCTATGTCTTCAGTAAGAACTTTGATCCCATTACGCTCTTGATAAGCCTTGCTGGTGTTAGCAATCAGTCGGGAAATTCGATCTCCCGTTACAAACTCCATGAGATCACACCAGTGTGTGCCAACATCGGCGAAAGCTCTTGACTTACCTCCTGTTACAGCGTTTACTCTCCAGTTATCTGATGTTGGTTCTGCTAACCAATCTTGCAAATAGTTACCGTGCATAAGGTGAACTGGTCCTGCTTCGCCATTCAGAAGTTTTGCTCGCATCTCTCGAACGATTGGGTAAAAGCGATAAGCGAATGGAACTGCAAAGCCGACACCATTATTCAGAACTGCTTCTTCAATAGCACTAGCATCCGCAGTATTAACGGAGATAGGTTTCTCACAGACAATTTGCTTGTTTGCTTTGGCAGCAGCTATTGCTATCTCTGCGTGTAGTTCATTAGGTGTGCAGATGTGAATTACATCGATCTCACTGGATCTAACAAGGTCCTGCCAGGAGTCAAACAATTTAGTGATGTTGAACTTTTCAGCAATCACTTTCGCTGACTCTGGCGTTGAACTAGCAATTGCATAAAGTTCGTGTCCTGAGTTTCTAATTGCTCTGGCATGGACGTTGGCGATGAAGCCAGCTCCAATTATTCCAGCTTTAAGTTTGGCTTTCATAGTCTTACTTCTTTCTCGACAATGCGACAGCAAGAATGATGATTGCTCCTCGAACTACCTGCTGTTGGCTAACGTCAAGACCGGCCAGGATAAGACCATTGTTGATAAGGCCAATGAACAATGCTCCAAAGAGTGAACCAACTACTTGACCTCGTCCACCAAACAAACTAGTACCACCAAGAATTACCGCTGCGATAACTGATAGCTCATCGCCAGTTCCCCACTGGAATCTTCCAGATTGCAAACGGCCTGCATAAAGCATTCCAGCAAGGGAGGCAACCACACCGGAGAGGAGAAGCACCATGAACTTGACTCTTGCTGTTTTCACTCCTGTGTATCCAGCAGCTACTAAGTTGCCACCGGTGGCTCGAACGTGACGACCAAACTTTGTTTTGTTCATGACGATTGCACCAATCGTCACTGCCACAGCAACCCAGATGAGTAAGACAGGAATAGGTCCTATATCAGCTCCACCAAAGATTGCAATAAATGTTTGGTCAGCAATTGGAATTGGAGCTGATTCTGTAATCCAGCGAGCAACTCCAACGACGAGTCCAAGCATTCCAAGGGTTACTAGGAATGACGGTACTTTCAACCAAGCCACGAGACCACCGCTAATGGCACCCGCGATAGCCCCCACTGCAAGACCAGCTGCTATTCCTGGGATAAGACCAAAGCTATCTATTGTCATCGCAGAAACAACAGCTGCAAGACCGGCAACCGAACCGATGCTCAGATCGATCTCTGCTGCTGCAATCACATAGGTCATCGCTACAGCCATGATTGAGATAGTTGCTGTTTGCCTAAAGATGTTCAAAAGGTTGTTCGGGCTAGTGAATCCTGAGTCCCCTAGCAACACTGCGAAGAGAATGAAGACAGCGACAAAACCAATATAGATAATGTTTTGTTGCCACTGGAATCTCTTGAAAAGATTCAACGCTTGACTAGTTGTGGTCTTGGTACTCATACTGCTCCTTGAATTGCTAGTTGTAAAAATTCTTCGCTTGGGATTTCCTCGCGATTGAGGCTTTTTGAAACGTGTCCATCTTTCAGAACTAGGATGCGATCTGAAACAGATAGCAGCTCCGGTAATTCAGAGGAGATTAGAATTACAGATTTGCCGCTGTCAGCAATTTTTCTGACCAAATCCAAAATCTCACTCTTGGTACCGATGTCAACGCCAGCGGTTGGCTCATCCATCAATAGGATCTCTGGATCTGTGCCCAACCATTTACCGATAACGACCTTCTGCTGGTTACCCCCTGAAAGGGAACCAACTCGGATACCTGGATAGGCCAGCTTGATATCAAACTGGTCAATAATCTCCTTGCTCTTTAGAGAAATCTTCTTCTTTGACAGCAAACCCCTGCTCTTGAGGCCATCCAGAAGTGGAAGGGTTAGGTTCTCTGTGACTGGGTGATCTAGCACCAGACCCTGAGCTCTGCGGTCTTCAGGGATAAGGGCAATGCGGTTATCAATGGCTCGTTTTGGTGAAGAGATCTCTATTTGCTTGCCGTTGATGGAAATAGTTCCTGAAGTAGGTTTCAGGATTCCGAAGAGAGTGTTCACTAGCTCAGTTCTGCCTGAACCCATAAGGCCTGCGAGTCCTAGAATTTCTCCACGACGCACCTGTAAGGAAACGTTCTGCAGTTTAGGTCCTGAAGAAAGATTCTTAACATCTAGGACAACTTCGCTTGAGATCTTGGCTGCTCGGCTCTTGTGAACTAGGTGAGCTGCTGCTTTACGACCAACAATTGCTTCAACTATTTGTTCAGGGGATACCTTACTAAGGGACTCGGTAAGCACTCTTGAGCCATCGCGTAAAACAGTAATGCGATCAGCAATGCGATAAATCTCATCCATGCGGTGTGAGATGTAAACGATAGCGATGCCTTTTGCTTTTAATCTCTCGATCAGCGCAAAGAGCCCTTCTGCTTCGTGCTTAGCAAGTGATGCAGTTGGTTCATCCATGATTAGAACTTTGGCGTTCTGAGCTAGTGCCTTGGCTATCTCGGTTAGCTGCCATAGCGCTGTTGGCATTGACTCAACAGTTCTGGAAGGGTCAACTTCAACTTCCATTTCTTTGAATATCTCAAGTGCAACTGCTTTGGCTTTTGCGTCGTCGATTAAACCAAACCTGGTTGGTTCATTAGTTAGAAATATGTTCTGAGCCACTGTGAGAGTTGGGATTAGTGAGAACTCTTGGAACACCATGCCAATTCCTGCTCTTCGAGCTGCAAAGGTATCTTCAATCTCAACTAACTGTCCTGATACCAGGATCTCTCCGGCATCTTTTTGATAGACGCCTTGAAGAATCTTCATCAGTGTTGATTTACCAGCACCATTTTCACCAGCTAGTGCGTGGACTTCGCCAACAGTTACGCTGAAGTCGACGCTCTTCAAGACCGGGTTAGTACCGAAGGATTTTTCGATACCCCGCATCTCGATAGCTGGTGAATTAGTGGCTGTCATGATTTAGGAAACCTGACCAGTCTGACGGTTTAGTTGAGGAACTTTAGTCCACTGTCCACTCTTCGCTGATCGTGCAATTGCATCATCAATAAGTGCCACCTGGTATCCATCACCAAAGTCCGGGCGAACAGGTTCTTCTCCAGCAATGGCTTTGAAGAGATCATGCGCTTCGATTATCTTTGTTTCGCCATAGCCGATACCAAGAGCTGGAATAGGCCAAAGGCTTTCACCGTTTGGGTGGTTTGGACCGGTGTATACAGTTCTGAAACCTCTGCGGTCTCCTTCGTCAGACTTGAAGCAAACTTCTAATTGATCCCTGTTCTCATAGTTAAAAGCAATTGAACCCTCTGAACCATGAATTTCTAACGTGATGAAGTTGTTTCTACCCCAAGCATTTCGGGTTGCTTCAACAGAACCGATAGCTCCGTTAGCAAACTTTAGAAGTGATAAGACCTCGTCTTCAACGTCTACTTTTCCTTTAGGTGCATCAGAGCCACCCTTAGAATTTCCAAGTGAATCCACGCCTGATTGCTGCAGTGGTCGCTCGGTGATGATGTGGTTCGTGATAGCTGATACTTCGGTAACTTCACCAGCAAGGTAACGAGCCATGTCTAGTACGTGAGTAAGAATGTCGCCGATAGCTCCTGAACCTGCGATGTCTTTTTGGAATCTCCAAGATAGTGGAGAGTTTGGATCGGCTGACCAGTCCTGAAGATAGGTAGCTCTGAAGTTAATGATTCGGCCAATGGCCCCCTCGTCAATGTAACGCTTAGCTAATGCAACAGCAGGAGTTCTGCGGTAGTTAAAGGCAACCATGTTTACACGGTCAGAGTTTCGTGCTGCTTCATACATTAGGGCAGCTTCTTCAACTGTGCGAGCTAAAGGCTTCTCACAAATAACATGCTTACCGGCGTTCAGAGCCGCGATGGCGATTTGTGCATGAGAATTGTTGGGAGTGGCAATATCTACAAGATCAATCTCTGGGTTATTGATTATTGTGTTCCAGTCTGAGGTGGAATTCTCAAAACCGAATCTGGCTGCTGCATCTTGAGCCATCTTGTCATTGAACTCCGCAACTGTGTGCTTGACCGGTACAAGTTCTGTTGGCCAGAAGAACATAGGTACAGCTGCATAAGCCAGTGAGTGGGCCTTGCCCATGAATCCGCCACCGATAAGTCCTACATTGATTTTTTTCATTTGGTTTCCTTGCCTAAACTAGTTATTGCCCAGATGGATGGGTGGTACAGAGGGCTGGGGGTATACTCCCAGCCCTCTGCTTTTTTGTTACTTTTTGTAAACGCTTGAAACTGATTCTGGAGCGTCTACGCTGTAGACGGTCTTCCAGGCTTCAAGTACGTTTTTGTGTGATACAGGTAGGGCACCTAGAGCTACGAAATTAGGTAGTCCGGTCTTCCCGATACAAGCTGCTGCAGCCAAACGAGCTTCTGCAACACCCTGGTCATATGGACGCTGAGCTCCAAGGCCAACAATGAGTTCATTCTTGGCTAGCTGGATTGCAACGTTAGTTCCTAGGTCCTGGGTACCGATCTTTAGGTCAGTACGACCAGCTTCACGAGCTGCTGCCATGATGCCTTCGGCAGGAACATCCCAAACACCCCAGATACCATCCAGGTCTGCGTTCTTAGTCAACATTGCTGTTGCTGCTGCTTGAGCATCGCCAGCGAAGTCTGGTCCGCCAATACCCTTTTCTTCAACAATTTCAATGTTTGGGTACTCAGCAAGAGTGTCCTTGAAACCTTCATAGCGCTGTTTGGTTACAAAGAAGTCTGCATCGTGATAGATCAACCCAACTTTGCCCTTGCCGTTTAGTGCACGTGCAAATAGGTGAGCGGAAACTACACCATTACCCTTGTTGTCAGCTGAAACTACAGATACATAGTCCTCGCCACCAACCATGTCCGCTGGAACGTTGTCCATGAATACCAACTTGATGCCTGCTGCAGATGCTTTTTGGAAAGCAGCCTTAGTTGCAACTGGGTCGGTAGGGATAGAGATGATGATATCTGGGTTTAGTGCCATAACGGTCTCAATGTCAGAAACTTGCTTCTCTGGCTTGAAGTCAGCATCAGTAATTGCAACAATTTCAACGCCTAGACGAGCGAACTCAGCCTTTAGACCTTCGATTTGTGCAGTTGACCAGTCGTTACCTGAATAGTGCATAACGATTGCAGCGGTAAAGTTACCCGCCTTGATTTCTTCTACTTCTGCGTCGGTTAGTTCTGTGCTGTCAAAGCCAGAAGGTGTTTCTCCGTTAGGACCAAGGCTTAGTACCTGGCCCTCTAGTGCTGCAAGTGCAGCGTCAACTTGAGCTGCGATAGCGCTGTCAACGCCGTCGTTTTGCCCATTGTTGTCGCTGGTCGAACATGCAGTGAGCGCGAAAATCATTGCTGCACTCACTCCAATGCTTGTTATCAGTTTCTTCATTTTTGCTCTCCTTGATAATTTCTGTTTGATGGATGGATGGTACTTCTAGTTGGCAAAGAGCTGCTCTAGATATTTCTTACTTATTTCTGCGGCAGTCTTAGGATCGCCTGCGTAGGCATCTAGTTCTACCAGTAGCCAACTGTCGTAGCTGGCTCTTCTCATCGCAGCTAGAACTGCAACGAAATCTATGTCACCTTCACCAAGTGGTGTGAAGGAACCTGTCTTAGTTGACAAGTCTTTGAAGTGAACGTGCTTTAGTCGATCACCATACTTATCAATCGCTGCAACTGGATCAATTCCTGATGCAACTAGGTGGGCTGTGTCAGGACAGAACCCGATTGAACAGCTGTCCATGATTTTGTGGAAACCTTCGAGAGTTTCTGAAATGGTTCCTAGGTGAGGATGGAAAGAACTTTCTAGGCCATGGGTTCTAGCAATATCTGCTGCCATATCTAGCCCTCGACCAACCTTCTTGAAATCATCTGATTGAGGACCGTTTGGTCGCTTTGCCCCACCGCCAACAACTAGTCGACTTGCCCCGAACTTCTTAGCAAGTAAAGCTGCCTGCTCGATCTTGTAAAGCTCATCGTCAAGAATCTCGTCGTAGATGAAGTTTGCACCTGTATATACAGACACCAACTGGACACCTGTTTCTGCCAATACTGAAAGAAGCTCCTCTGGGTTGTCCGCAAATTCTGCTAGGTTGCCATCAAAGACTTCGGTTCCTTGGTAACCGGCAGCGGCGATGTCTCTAATAGCTGCCTTGGTGTCACCGTGTGTCATGTAGAACAGGTCTTTGATGCTAGTAACGCCTCCTGGGTGGCCGACGACTCCACCCCAAGTAATTGTTGAGTAACCAAACTTCACTGCTGTGCCTTTCGTTGAATCTAAACTTCCTAAGTACATAATGCTACTTTTCGTTGGACTTTTGTCGATAATCGACACCTTGTTATAAACTTGTGATAATCTTTTCTCGAAAGGCGAGTCAAGTAATTGTCTATGCTTTAGAAGTGGCTGATATAAATATGTTGAATTTCGGGTTTAGTTCCGGTCGACTCCTGCAGATGTTCAGGGACGGGGAGCCCCATACCAAGGCTGAAATGGCTGAACTTACGGGGTTGGCTCGATCCACTATCTCCTTGCGTTTGGACCCTCTCATCGAATTGGGTTTAATTGCTCCAGCTACTAGCGCTACCTCTACTGGGGGTCGCCCATCAGCACGACTGCTACTAAATGAAGAAGCATTTGTGGTTGCCGGCGTTGACTTTGGTGCCACCCACGCCGTGGCTTCTCTAGCTGACCTAAGCGGCAAGATTCTTGTTTCCATTGACACCAAGCGTCAGATATCTGACGGTCCTGAAGTTTGCTTGCGCTGGATGATCGAAGAACTAAAGCATCTCCTAACAGGGTTGAACTTAGAAGAAGATCGTCTATTAGCAATTGGTATCGGTGTGCCAGGGCCTGTTGAGCACGAATCAGGCAAGCCAGCTAACCCACCGATCATGCCTGGCTGGGATGCATTCGATATCCCTGCCCGAGTCAATCAAGATTTGAAAGCAAAAGTTTTAGTCGATAACGACGTCAACGTAATGGCTCTTGGCGAGCGTCACCTAACCTATCCAGATGTTGATCATCTAATTTTCCTAAAATCTGCAACAGGTATTGGTTCAGGAATTATTTCCGACGGACACCTGCAAAGAGGTTCGCAAGGTACTGCTGGAGACATTGGACATGTGCGAGTTTCTCGAGGTGCTGAAATCGCTTGTCGCTGTGGTAACTACGGTTGTCTTGAAGCCGTTGCGGGAGCGCCAGCCGTAATTAAAAATGTCAATGACGCAGGACTTCCTATCCGAAACATGTCTGACTTAGTTGATGCAACTAAACGTTCAAAGGTCGAAGCTATCCAAGCAGTTAGACAAGCCGGTAGAGATATAGGCGAAGTACTGAGCACATGTGTGTCTTTGATGAACCCATCAATAATCGTAATTGGTGGCTCTATGGCTTCAGCTGGAGAACATTTGATTGCTGGAGTTAGAGAGGCCGTCTATAGCAGATCGATGCCACTGGCCAGTGAAGGTCTTTCTATTGTGCAAAGTAAAGCTGGCAAAGAAGTTGGCATCATCGGAGCAAGCGTGATGGCAATTGAGTACGTTCTCAGTTCAGAAACTATTGACCAACTGGTATCCAAATAGTTTTATCTGGCCAGAACTGTTCATAACTTTTACATGACCCAATGCATTCTGCGAAACTTCAACGGCTCGCTAAACGCATGGTTGGTTTAGCCAGAGATGAAATAAAGCCCTCGGCAGGAACCGAGAGCTTTATTTGAACCTCTTGACGAGGGTCGAATCGGAAGACAACTCCGAACCCACTTGTGATTAAGAGTATAAGCACAACTATTCGATTTTGGAATAGTTTTGCACCTTCCGGTTCGGCCCTCCCCTTGGTCCATGCCTTACGGGAGGACAGCAGATGAGTAAAACTCAACTAGTTGTTCTGGTTCTGGAAGTGGTGAAGATAATCATCGCGATTGTTGAAGCCAGCATCAAGATCAGGTAGAACCAGTATGCCCTGGTGCTTCGAGCATCAGGGCATACCCCAACCTCGATAAACTAAAGCCAATGAAAATCTTGGTTTTAGGTTCTGGAGCTCGCGAGCACGCGATTGTTAAAGCCCTAATCAGAACTGGCACAAACCCAAGCGACATCACCTGTGCCCCAGGCAACGGTGGAATTTCTCAAGAAGTTAGAACCATCAATCTAGATGCCAATAACCCACAAGCTGTTACAGCTTGGGCTCTAGAAGCCAGCACTGATCTAGTAGTGATTGGCCCTGAAGCCCCGTTAGTTGCTGGGGTTAGCGATGCACTAAGACAAGCAGGTATCGCTGTGTTTGGTCCTTCCAAAGCAGCTGCTGCACTTGAAGGCTCTAAGGCATTCGCTAAAGAAGTTATGGCTGCAGCCGATGTTCCTACTGGAATGGCAAGAAAGTGCACATCTATAGATGAAGTTGAACATGCATTAGATGAATTTGGTGCGCCTTACGTTGTGAAAGCTGATGGTCTTGCCGCAGGTAAAGGTGTGATTGTTACGAGTGACAAGCAGGCAGCTTTGGATCATGCAAACACATTTCTTACTCAAGGCATGGAAATACTCGTTGAAGAGTTCTTAGATGGTGAAGAAGTTTCACTTTTCTTCTTAGCTGATGGAACATCTGTTCTACCTTTATCCCCTGCTCAGGACTTTAAGCGCGCTTACGATAACGATGAGGGTCCTAACACTGGAGGTATGGGGGCATACTCACCTCTGCCTTGGTTACCTGAAGGTTTTGTGTCTGAAGTTCAGGAAAGAGTTGCATTACCCACAGTTAGAGAACTTGCTCGTCTAGGAACTCCATTTGTTGGGCTTTTGTATTGCGGTTTGATTGTCACAACCAAGGGAATCAGAGTTATCGAATTCAATGCACGATTTGGTGATCCTGAAACTCAAGTTGTGCTTAGAAGACTTACTACTCCTCTGGCACACCTATTACACAACGCAGCAACTGGTCACCTAGCTGAAACAGCAGAACCTGAATTCAGTAAAGATGTGGCAGTAACAGTTGTTATGGCTAGCGAGGGTTACCCGGTTACTTCAGCACCTAATCGAGAAATCTCTGGATTAGTTGCTGACAGTGACACTGTTGAAATTGCTCACGCTGCAACAAAACTTGAAGATGGAAAACTTATTGCAACTGGTGGACGAGTGCTATCGGTAGTGTCAACCGCTGATTCTTTCCATCAGGCTAGAGATCATGCCTACAAGATAATCAAAGACATCAAGCTTGAAGGGTCACATTACAGAACAGATATCGCTCTAAAAGTTGATGAAGGTGAAGATGTCTAAAGTAATTCCTGGTTGGCACCATGTATACAGCGGTAAGGTTCGTGACCTATATGAATCTGATGATGCAGCTCTGTCACCCCTAATCCTTGTTGTTGCTAGTGATCGTGTTAGTGCTTTTGACACAATACTCTCTCCTGAGATTCCTAATAAAGGTGAATACCTAACCTCTTTGACTAACTGGTGGTTTGATCGACTAGATGTTCCTAATCACACATCCAATGAAGTACCTGTTCCTGAAGAGGTGGCGGGCAGAGCTATGGTGTGCAGAAAGCTCGAGATGTTCCCTATCGAATGTGTTGTTCGTGGTTACCTCTCAGGTTCTGGATATAAGGACTACTTAGCGACTGGTGAGATCTGTGGGAATAATTTACCCGAAGGCTTAGCTTTTGGCGATAAGTTACCTGAACCTATCTTCACTCCTGCCTTCAAAGCAGAGCTGGGCGATAAAGATGAGAACATCACCTTTGAAAGAGTTATCGAACTCATCGGCAAAGACAATGCTGAAGCACTCAAGACCCTAAGCCTTGGAATCTTTGCCAAGGCAAGTGAGCTCTCACACAAAGCAGGGCTTATCTTGGCTGATACCAAGTTTGAATTTGGTATCAACCCTGCAACTGGAGAAGTCACTCTGGGTGATGAAGTACTAACTCCTGACTCCAGCCGTTACTGGTCAGAAGAAGCATGGCTATCTGGTGATCGCAAAGACAGCTTCGATAAGCAACAGGTACGCAATTGGTTGGCGGCTAACTGGGATCCTGCTTCTGGAACAACTCCACCTGAGTTACCAGAAGAAGTTGTTGCTCAAACTCAAGAAAAGTATTCAAAGCTTGTAGATCTTCTTCAATCAAAAAACTAATGGGAGCCGCAGTTATCTGCGACTCCCATTAGAACAAGATTTTTTACTTGGTTGGTGCACCGTAATTGTTTGCCTCAGGCTTGCCCGGTGTGAGGGTCAAAACTAGGTTGTAGATTGGCACAAGAATGAACCAGCCTGATTTTGACACATCGTGCATACGACGAATAGCGCTTGCAAGAAGAGGCAGTAGGTTCACCAAAGCCCAAGCTGAAGCGATAGGTCCGCTCTGAGCCATTCCGGTTGCGGCATTTACGGTTTGACCTTCCAAAACGCCGATCAGCACGGCCACAAGGATGTAGAACAAAACAGCTAGCCAGTAACCGCTGCGGCTTGTTCTTCCCTTGAAGTTGACATATCCGGTATAAAAGTTTTTGATTGCATCGATGAAGTTCATGTTTCTCCTTTTTGGGCCCCTTTGGCCCCTGCCTAGGGTATAGCCTTTCGGGAAAGAAACCATGTCGCTTCCTTCAGGTTCGGATAACGGTTTGGCAACCTTTGGGAAGATAAACTAAAGGGGTTAGAAGCAGTCAAAGTTGACTCTGAAGAACATAAACCAAGCCCCACCTACCTTCGGGAGCGTATCTGTGCCAAAAATCATCGTTGAAGTCATGCCTAAAGCAGACCTACTAGACCCAGCTGGTAAAGCAGTTGCGAACTCGCTTCAGCGCAAAGGTCACGCAGAGATCTCTAATGTACGTATCGGTAAGCGCATTGAACTTCACTATGTCAACACTCCAACAGAGTCAGATATTGCTGCTGCTAAGCAGATTGCAGCTGACTTCCTATCTAACGGTGTTATCGAGGACGTAGTAAACGTCATTGTGGAGAACTAATCTCCATGAAGATAGGTGTTGTTACATTTCCAGGCACACTAGATGATCGCGATGCTCAAAGAGCAGTTCGTATTGCAGGTGGAGAAGTAGTCAAACTATGGCATGCAGACGCTGATCTTCATTCAGTAGATGCGGTAGTCCTACCTGGTGGCTTTAGTTTTGGTGACTATCTACGTTGTGGAGCTATTGCAGCTCAAGCACCAGTGATGGAAAGCATCATTGATGCAGCTAAGGGTGGAATGCCTGTTCTAGGTATTTGTAATGGTTTCCAAGTTCTAGTTGAATCACACTTACTGCCTGGTGGCCTTATTAGAAATGAACACCAGCACTTCATCTGTAGAGATCAGAAACTAATTGTTGAAAATGTTGACACTCCTTGGACCAATGGTTTCAAGCTTGGTCAAGAAATCACTATTCCGCTAAAGAATGGTGAAGGTGGATACATCGCAGACGAAGAAACTCTAAAGCGTCTTGAAGGTGACGGGCTAATCGCTTTCCGTTATAGCGAAGTGAATCCAAACGGTTCTGTGAATAACATTGCTGGTCTTCGCAATGAACGAGGCAACGTTGTTGGTCTTATGCCTCATCCTGAGCATGCTGTTGAACCTGGTTTTGGCCCAGACACTCCAGTAGCTATGAGAAGTGGTGTTGATGGACTTACATTCTTCACATCTGTTTTGAATCAGGTGGTTAACTCCTAATGGCTAAACAGGTTTCAACAGTTGACACAACTAAGAATGCGAAGAAGACTCCTGAGAAAGAGCAGCCTTGGAAAGAACTAGGTCTTAAGCAAGAAGAGTATGACCGCATCAAACTCATTCTTGACAGAAGACCAACTAGTGCTGAATTGGCTATGTATTCAGTTATGTGGTCTGAACACTGCTCATATAAGAGCTCAAAGATATACCTTCGTCAGTTTGGTGAGAAAGTAACACCAGAGATGACTAAGAACCTAATGGTTGGTATGGGTGAGAACGCTGGTGTAGTTGACATCGGTGAAGGCTGGGCAGTCACTTTCAAAGTTGAATCACATAACCACCCAAGCTACATCGAACCTTTCCAAGGTGCAGCAACTGGTGTTGGTGGAATTGTTAGAGACATTCTTACTATGGGTGCAAGGCCAATAGCTGTTATGGATCAACTTAGATTTGGTGCAGTTAGTAACCCAGACACAGCAAGAGTAGTGAATGGTGTTGTTTCAGGTATTAGTTTTTACGGTAACTGTTTGGGGCTACCAAACATTGGTGGAGAAACAGTATTCGACAAGGTCTATCAAGGTAACCCTCTAGTCAATGCCCTATCTGTTGGTGCATTGCGTCACGAAGACCTAAAGCTAGCAAAAGCTTCTAACCCAGGTGATCTTGTAATTCTGTTTGGAGCAAGAACTGGGGCTGATGGTATCGGTGGAGTTTCTGTATTAGCTTCTGAAACATTTGATGCTGATGGGCCTTCAAGAAGACCAGCTGTTCAGGTTGGAGATCCTTTTGCTGAGAAGGTTCTAATTGAGTGCTGTCTTGAACTATATGCAGCCAAAGTTGTGGCTGGTATCCAAGACTTGGGTGGAGCAGGTCTGTCATGTGCAACAAGTGAGCTTGCATCTAACGGTCAAGCAGGTATGCGTGTTCAGTTAAAGGAAGTTCTGCTTAGAGATGAGTCACTGACTCCTGAAGAGATTTTGATGAGTGAATCTCAAGAGCGCATGATGGCTATCGTTCCTAAAAAGGATCTAAAGGCCTTCACAGCCATTGTCAACAAATATGAAGTTGAATTCAGCGTTCTAGGTGAAGTTATTAGCGAGCCAAGACTATATATCAACTGGGGCAAAGAAGAGATTGTTAATGTACCTCCTCGATCAGTAGCCCACGATGGCCCTGTCTACGAGAGACCAGTCGCATATCCTGTTTACCAGGACAGCTTGAATCGCAACTCAGTAGCACATGCCAACCTTAGACGTTCAAATGACCCTGGTGAATTAGCAGAACAACTAGTGCAAATCATCTCTTCACCTAACCAAGCATCGAAGAGTTGGATCACAGATCAGTACGATCACTACGTTGGTGGTAACACTGCCCTTGCAATGCCTGATGATTCAGGAATGGTCAGAGTTTCAGAAGAGACTGGTCTTGGTGTTGCAATAGCGACTGATGCTAACGGTCGATACTGCCAACTAGATCCATATAACGGAGCAAAGCTTGCTCTAGCGGAAGCTTATAGAAACGTTGCTTCATCTGGTGCTGTTCCTATGGCAGTTACTAATTGTCTAAACTTTGGTTCACCTGAAAACCCAGAAGTAATGTGGCAGTTCAAGCAAGCAACCGAAGGTCTTGCTGACGGTTGTTTAGAACTAGGAATTCCAGTTACCGGAGGTAACGTTTCCTTCTATAACCAAACCGGTGATGTTGCTATTCACCCAACACCAGTAGTTGGTGTTCTTGGAGTTATTGATGATGTTGCCAGAAGAGTTCCTTCAGGTTGGCAAGACCAAGGCAACAACATTTATCTTCTAGGAACAACCAGAGACGAACTAGATGGATCAGTATGGGCAGAAGTTCTTCACAACCACCTAGGTGGTAAACCACCTGTTGTTAACCTAACTGAAGAAAAAGCTCTTGCTGAATTACTTCATGGTGCATCACTTCAAGGACTAGTAGCCTCAGCACACGATCTTTCAGAAGGCGGTCTTGCTCAGGCAGTAGTTGAAAGCTCACTACGTTTCGGTATGGGAGCTAGATTCTGGCTAAATGAAATTACCGAGCGTGACCAGGTTGATCTAACTGCAGCTCTATTCTCTGAATCAACTGGACGAGTAATTGTTTCAGTTGGTAGAGAAGACGATGTAAAGTTCGTAGGTCTTTGTGAAGCAAGAGGAGTTCCAGTTCTAAGAATTGGCGTTACAGATGCTTCCGGCCAGTTAGAGATTCAAGATGTTGCAACCTGGAACATCAAGGATCTAAAGAACGCACACGGCGCCACTATCCCTGAGCTGTTTGGTTGATAGCCTTAGGCAGGTTTAATTTTTACTTATAGATTTTGTTTGGATATTAGCCATCCAAGTTAGCTGCTCTTTATTTAACTATTCGTTATCGGGCTTTTCTTCATCAATTTCGTCCCAGGATTTGAATTCAATTTCGCCAGCAATTGGAATGTATGGCGCCCCTACTAGTTCGCGTGGGATTCTGAACAAAGGCAAGAATGAAGGTTCAGAAACAATGTCCTTTTCGGACGAAAGTAATTTTTGGAAAACATCTTCTCGCTCCTGAGGCCAACAATAGTCGTAATCACCTTGTATCTCTCCATCATCGTCATAGTACGCGTAGTCGTAAACAAAACACACTGGCTCAGGTGTTAAACGATCTACAACTTCGACTTTCTGGAAATCGAACGCGTTGATTCTCAGTGGACAAGAATCCATGTCAACATGAATAATGAAGGGGTACAGGTGATGCGGGACGCGAACCATATCTGCAGAGGAGCTCTGTCTGAATTTTCTCAACGCCCTTCCGCTTGACGCCCTCACTGTATAAACACCCTTGTAAGGCGCTTCTCGGACGATGTCGACCATTTTTCCATCAAAATTAAATAGCATCTGAAACCTCTTTTCTGAAATGTACTATAGCCGTCTCTCCCGACATTCATAATCGGGAACAAGGGCTCGATTGCTTTGGTATTTTGTAACGATTTCCCCTACAAGCGGCCTATGAAATGGCAACAAAATAGGCTTGGTTTGAGCATAAGAAAAGAGGGCATGCCATGGTAACGATGATTCCTAAAACACGACAGGGTGAAAAGAACTATGGTGAAGAAGTTCTTTTTGAAGGATTTAGTGCCATAAAGAGTCGTCCCGATTGGATAGTTGTGCACTCACTTAAGCAACGTAAAGTCGCTCAAGGCCATCAATCCGAAACAGATTTCGTTGTCTTTGTTCCTGGAAAAGGCATCGTGCTTATTGAAGTCAAAGGAGCTACTTCAGCGATTTTCGACGAAAACACTTGGACGATGACTGGGGTCCACAAGGACAGTGTAAACAAGGACCCTTTTGATCAGATAGATAGAGCTTCAGCTAACATCTTGAAGCAAATGCGTATTCTTGAACTAGATCACAACGACGTTCCAATAGCTCGAATAGCTTGGTTCCCGAGGTTAGACGAGCACACATTCACCGCCGGCAAAGATTCTGGTATGTCATTCGCCACATTCGAAATAGCCCTAGCTACAAATCTGAGCTCTATCGTGGCGACAATCGAGGATTGCTTAGACAGAACCATTAAGGCAAACAAGACCAAAACA
>Ga0207936_1000073_pt1 | contig 21399 bp, 25 predicted proteins | sample LakMenEpi19Nov10_FD_150715 | JGI IMG/M metagenome (GOLD analysis project Ga0207936, IMG submission 150715) | Freshwater microbial communities from Lake Mendota, WI - 19NOV2010 deep hole epilimnion (SPAdes) | ecosystem: Environmental > Aquatic > Freshwater > Lake > Epilimnion/Euphotic zone ... | reverse complement strand
GTTTAGAGGTCAGCCGCGATAGCTCCGTGGTAGCGTCTTCGACAACTCAGACTTGTCAACAAGAAGATGTGGGTTCGAATCTCGGTATGTCTGGGGGAGGATTTCCTCGCAGACACGAGCTCAACCATATAGTGTCTGCGGGGAAATTCTTTCTCAGCTGTACTACAACTCATCAGAAGAAGATTTTTTTTTACATATTATTTGTCTTACGATTACATCAGTAACAAAATAAGATTTTGATGGGATAATCTTTTTTATAAAAAAAATATTCTGACTGATGAGTTGCGGCAAGGCTGGGAGAATACTTCCCCACAGCACGTATATGTTTGAGCTCGTGTCTGTGAGGAAATAATCCACCAGACAAGCCGAGATTCGAACCAGCATCTTCTTGTTGACAAGTCTGAGTTGCCGAAGACGCTACCACGGAGCCATCGCGGTTGACATTAAAAACCAAACAAATTTTAGAATAAATGTGGCTACCGCTGTAAATTTTTTTTAGTAGGTGACGCATAATTTTTGAAAAAACATGTTGCATTTTTTTTTAAATTGTTCACGTAGTAAATACATTTTGTTGTGATAAAGTATAATAACGAATATTACACTGTTTTTATCAATACACAAAAATTTTGAAGTATTCTTAAGTAGAAATAGAAAAACGAATCAAAGTTGGCTTCAGTTGTAATGTCAATTCATCTCAATAGCTCTATTTTAAAAAACCTATTTTGGTATGTTTCAAATATTATTTCTTGTTACACTCGCATAAAACATTCTTTTTTGAAATTCACAAAAAATCTTCTCTGATGAGTTGCGACAAGGCTGGGAAGAACTTCCTCACAAACACGGATGAGGCTTCGTATTTGTGAAGAAATCCTCCCCAGACAAGCCGAGATTCGAACCCACATCTTCTTGCTGACAAGTCTGAGTTGTCGAAGACGCTACCACGGAGCTATCGCGGTTGACATCAAAAACCAAAGAAAATAAGATTTAGATGAATATTAAATAAAAACAAAATAAGATTAATTTGATGTTTATTTTTTTAAATTTCTCTTGATGTTATAGTTACGAGAAAGTCATATTTTTCTATCAATATAAGAATCAGACCAGCAGAGCTTATTAAAACTTATTTCTTTTGAAAGTTGTTTCTTTCATTAGTCATAATTTCAATTGCGCTTATAACCCGTGAGGCGATAGCAAGAGGGATGTTAAATTCAAAACACTTATCATCTTTCATTTTCCGGATGAAAACAATTCCTGGATAGGAAAACTTCCTTTTATCAGGTTCGTCAACAGTAATTGTTCGACATTCAATGAGAAGATTTGAAGTTAACTTGATTTTTTGAGGTTTGATACTATCAACAGACATATCAATTTTAACATTGGAATCATCAAACATTTCTGCTTTCCTCTTTCTTTTAGTCGATGTTTTCTTATCATTACAATGTTTCCTTTTTTCCGGTTTAGGTTTTGCTTTTATTTGCGTTTGCGGTGTTTTCGATTTTTCTTTCTTAACCTTCTCTTTCTGCGGAGGCGGGGTTTCCTCGCCTTCACTCTCAGAAGATGTGAAACATTCATCCTCCTCATAATCCGACTTTTCAGAATCAGAAATACTTGCAATACTTTCTCTATCGCTGTCTTCAATAATTTTTCTACTCTTTTTTACTTTAAGGTTTGAGGAGACTGCTCTTGTCATGATGACGGTTTCTATCTGATTAACAATCTGATAAAAATTTTCATAATTTAGTTCAATTTATATGCTTTAGAAAATAACACGCCCAGAAAGCGCGCGCGTGTTTATGTTAAACAAACACGATCCAGGGTGCTCGAAGTCTCGAAAGCGGGACCGCAAAAAAAGCGCTCGCGCAAAAAAAGCGCTCGCGCGCAAAAAAAAGAGGTCTGGGGAAAAAGCGGGTTCATATATAAACATTCAGCACTCATAAATTCACTTGACATTAATTTGTCAAAAGATTGAAAATAAATTTGTAAAAAGGAGATCACTTTGTGATTCCTTTAAAATTTTGAAAAAAAATGCATTTTCAATGTCCAGAATGCTCGAGCAAATTCACACGGCAAAGAAATCTAAAAAGACACTACGAAATTAAACATTATTCTGAATCCGATTCAGGAGTTATATGTTTTTTATGTAGTCAGATGTTTAAAAATAATGATGAGCTTGATAAGCATAATAACAGATACCACAATCCTAGCAAATATTTTGAAATAAGAGAAAGTGCCTTTAAAAGAGCAGCTGTTTGCTACAGATTTGTTTATGATGTAAAAAATATGTTAACACCAGCAGAAGCTCAAAACGACTTTATGAAAAATGAGATTAAAAAAATCATTTTGCATGAGACATCTCAAAAAAATGTTGTAAAATTTTCCTTAGTTCTTATTGCTGAAATGGTGATGCATGATAGTGAAAATAACATATCATCAAGAGCATCAATCCCTTTTCGCTCTAAAACTTACACCGTTTCATCTTTAGATAAAAAAAATATTCAAAAAAAGATAGAAATTGCTATGTTAGAACAATCAAATAGAATTGATGAGTTTATAAATAACGGTTCAAATTGGGTTTTCAGATCAGCAATTGCTATGGATGTTGAGCTTGGAGGTGTTAATCCTCTATATGTAGGTTCTAATATTGAATTTCTGAAATTTAACGTTAAAAAATTACCAAACCAGAAATGTCTTATAAATGTTCCAAGCAATGACAACAAATGCTTTTTATATTGCATTGCAGAGGCTTTGTATGGATGTAATATCAAGAATAAATTTTCACATGAAGGATATGTGAAATATATTGAAAAATTTAATATAAAAGACATTGATTTCCCTATAAGCATTAAGCAAGTAAAAAAATTTGTAAAACAAAACATGAACCTGGATATTAAAATAAACATACTACTTTTATCGGGAAAGCAAATTTTTCCTATAGAATGTGGTATAGGTGAAGGTTTGAAAACAATTAACCTTCTCATAGTACCCATAGACAATGATAAAGAAGTTCGCTATCATTTTGTGCTGATTAAGAATCTTGACAAATATTTATCTAAAACCTATAACACAGGTCAAAAGAGAAAATACTACGAGAATGCTTTTTTCTGTCCTAATTGCTTTAGTAAATTTACTAAGAATGAAACAAGAAAAAAACATTTAGAAACATGTGTTTCTCAAAAATGTCAGATTGAAAAAGTACCAAATGATGAAACTGATAAAATCTTTTTTAGAAAATATGAAAATCAATTTGAACAGGATCTTATTGCTTACTTAGATTTCGAGTGTGAGCTGCCAAGAGTAAATGATCTCTGTGAAAGATGTCGGACAATAAGATGTAAGTGCGACACTTCTTACACAAGATTTGAGACAGAGCAAAAACCTATTTGCTTTTCTTTTTTTATAATAAACAAAGAAAATGACATATTAGAAAGTAAAACATTTGCTGGGAATAATGCAGGAGATGTTTTTATTGATTATTTATTTGAAATTGAAAAAACATGGCTGGCATCATATCTAAAACAAAATGTCTCAATGAAAGAATTGAGTGAAGAAGAAATCATGCTTTATGAAATGAGCGAAAAATGTTATATATGTGAAAAAGATTTCAGTGAAAACGATCCGAAAGTGAGAGACCACGACCATGCAGACGGATTTTTCATCTCCGCAGCTCACAATTCATGCAATCTGAAAAGAAAAAATCAAAGATTTTTAAAAATTTTCATGCATAACGGATCTAGATATGATTTCCACTTTCTTGTAAAAGCACTTGCCAAAAAAGACGTAAAAAATCTTTATGTTCTCCCATATAACATGGAAAATTTCCGCATGATTAAGTTCAATTCCTTCATGCTTCTTGATAGTTTGGCTTTTTTACAATCATCATTATCACAACTTGCTGATGAGCTTAAGGAATCTAATCATGACTACCCAATTCTCAAACAGTCACATATCGTAAAAACAAGAGGATATTTTGACAATGAAAAGTTTGAAATGGTGCTTCAAAAAGGATTTTTTCCTTATGAATATTGGTAAGTTAAATTTTATTAATATTTACCTCAAATATCAACGCTGTATTGTTTCACAACCATCATAGGTGTATCCATTGGTAGAAGAACAAGAATCGCAATTTTGTCGCCGGCTTGGATAGGTAGATCGTGAGGGGAGTTGTTTGTGAAAAAAACTCGCACCCTGTGTGTGCTGAAGGGATCGTAAATAACCTGATGTGTCTCAATGCCAATAGAGTTGAGAGATATCCTTGCAGATAGAGATCCATACATCCCTTCAGGAATTGCGATTTTTAGACCTGTATCAACAAAACCTTTTCTTCCTGCAGCGATGATTTTTGTTTCATCCGAATAAATGTCATATCCCATAGCAAGTGGGAAGACAAACTCCGGTATAATTGCCGTTTCTGTTAGTCTTTCAACATTGAAAGTGCTAAGGAGGTTCATTTTTCTTAAATTTCTTGTAGTGTTTTCTAAACGGTAACGTAACAAAGTAATGATATCTGACCAGTTCGCTTCCTTATTTATATGCGCTTCCTATTTTCACGCTCACTGACGCTTCTTCTATTTTCAGTACCAGCCTCTCAAAAATGGATTCAACAGTAAAGATACCTGAGCGAAAGGATTTTTATAGCACAATCCAGGAAAAATCAATATCAAAAGAGGAACATAGGTTTGCTTCTAAAATGTGGCAAACATTTAATATAAAAAGTTTAACACAATATGCAATGTTATATTGCGAGATTGATACTTTATTACTCGCTGAGGTATTCCAAAAATTTCGAAAAACTATGCTGAAATTTGGAGGACTCGATCCTGCTCACTACATAAGTCTACCAGGATTTGGATGGGATATCATGCTGAAAACAACAAAATGTGTTATTGGATTACCGAAGGATATCGACCAAATCCATTTTATTGAGAAGGGTATTCGCGGCGGACTTTCCTTCATTAACACACGCTACAAATCTGTCAACAGTGAAACGGAGAGGGGTCATCAATCAATTCGTTACATCGATGCGAATGTGAGAAAATTGCGAAAGAATGTGTTTACCTGAAAAGATTCTTTATGACTATGTTTATAAATTAATTTTTCTCTTTTTTCAGAATCTTTACGGATTGAGCCAGATTGGGAAACTACCATTATCAGACTTTGAGTGGGTTCCTGATTATCATTTAACATCTTTTGATGTTGATGATATTGACTTAGATGGAAAAAAGGGTTACATATTAGAAGTTGATTTAGAATACCCTGAAGAACTGCACTATCACCATAATGATTTTCCACTTGCTCCGGAATCATATAATATAGAACTAGATGATTTGTCGAAATATTCTAAAGAATGCTACCTAAAATCAAATCAAAATGTAACATACAAATCAACAAAACTTACAGCAACTTTTCTAGACAGACTGAATTATGTTGTTCATATAAAAAATCTTAAATTATATTTAGATTTGGGTCTGAAATTAAAAAAAATTCATAGAATTTTAATGTTTAATCAAGAAAGCTTTTTAGAACCATTCATAACAAAATGCACAGAAGAACGCAGGAATGCAAAAACAGTTTTTGAAAAAAATCAGTTTAAAAAAATCTCAAACTCCTGTTACGGGAAAACTATAGAAAATGTTCGTGACTATATAACAGTAAAAATTCATATTAATGAGAAGAGTTTTAAAAAAGCCATATCGAAACACACCTTTAAAAGTTTCTCTATAATAGACGAAAATCTCATAATAACATCTCACAAGCTTCCTGAGATATTGCACAGCAAACCTTACGCGGTGGGATTTACTATTCTAGAATACGTAAGTAAAAAATATGTTTTAGTCATGCCGAGATTCGAACTCGGATCAGCGGATTATAAGACCGACATGCTAACCATTACACCACATGACCTAAGAAATATTTTCAGATTTTTTTTAGCTATAAAAACGGTAAAAGATGTTTTCCTAAATCCAATTTTATCTTTTTTTGATTTCAGAGCAAGCACTTCATGTTTGATTTTTTTTACAATAAACTACTAAAAAAATGCGGTCGTGAAAATATTGAAGTTTTATTTTCGGATACAGGTAATTAATTTTACATTAATCTTTATTGTATTGCAAAAAGCTTGTAAGAGAAATAAAACTTATATCTCTTTTCAGATTCCTTTTGCTTGTATGTGAAAAACAACAAATTATTTGAAAAAAAAATGAGTTCTTACATGGACTACTCAAATTACAAAGAGGATCATCCTTTATACGACACATCAAAAAAATCGCAACTTGGATATTTTAAAGATGAACTGGACAGTGATTCAAAGTGTGTAGAATTTGTGGGACTTAGAAGCAAATGTTACGCACTCAAAATAAAGAAGAATGAAAAGTTTATTGAGAAAAAAGTTTGTAAAGGTCTTGGAAGAGTAGCTATAAAAAACAGGCTAAAATTTTCCGAATATAAAAAATGTTTGTTGAAAAAAAGAGACTTTAGACATCATTATACAGGAATCGTCTCACAAAAACAAAATATCTTTACTGTTATACGAAACAAAAAAGCATTATCATGTTTTGATTCAAAAAGATGGATTTTTAATTGTGGAATTCATTCTTCACCGTTTGGTTCAATACTCATTGATCGTTTTAAGAATAAGTGTTATAAATGCGTAAAACCTAAACTTCCTTATATACAATGCTCACAAGTTTGATTTCTTGATCACTTTTCTTTGTTTGTATTACATATGTCAATGATGTAATTAACATGGTTATAATGAACAAGAAAGAAAGTGAGAGAAAATAGAAAAATTGTGAAACATATACGTTTATTTTTGAGTGTACATATTCGCGCGATTGTGGGCCTTGAAAACTTCTTTGTACAGATTGAAGATTTCCAGTCTCATTTTCGACTTTTTGCTTTGATTGAAAAAAGCCATTTTCTTCTCTCTCATTCTCCTTCTCTTGTCCTTCTTCCTCTCCTCCTCCAAATACTCTCGATATCTCATTATCTTCTCCTCCATTTTCGGTGTTTGAGGAAGGAAAGACAGAATGTTCACTGATCTCGGTAGTGACCTGGGGAAAAAATTATGAGACGCTCATTTATAATTCATTATCGCAACATCAATCTCCAAATGTCAACATTCAAAAAATTGCTTGTTGAAAGAGTTAGTTAATTACTTGGTATCTCCAACCTGAGATGAGATATCGTTTGGCATGCTTTTCTCAGTCAATTCGTCATTCAAGATCTGAAATATTAAATATAATCACCGTCAATTTCACCATTGATTTCCGCGCAGCTTTAGTGCGAAAAATTCATATTAGATAAGGAAAAAAATCTGCGCAAGAATCTTATGCGTCAAAAATATTGGAGAAATTGTCCCTTGGGAAAATAATGAGCGCGGGAAAAACTTACCTTCCCAAGAAAAACAATCTCTGGAGGCGTGATTTTTGAAGTTGATCGATCATCGTTGGTTTTTTGTTCATCTTCTTCTTGAGGTGATTGAAGAAATATTATTTTCTCATCTTTGTCTCGAATAGTTTCGATTTGAGGCGGGTCATTGAGAATCTTTCGTTTTAGAACAAGATCAGCAAGAAAATTCTTCTCGTCAATAATCAACAGTTGCGATTTTGAGATGTTAACAAGAGCCAGAAAAAAAATCCAAAATATGAAACACATCTTAAAGGAAGATGTTTTCACGCGTTATTTCAAACAAAAACTGTTAGACTTTTTCGTTTGAACAGGCGTTTGCTGGGTAATAAAAGATTTTAACACCTCTGATTCATTATTTGCTAGAGCAAGAAGCATATGCATCCGGTTTATTCATCTAAGAACACTCTAAAAAAATGAACATAAACAATATTGAGGCTCAAATTGACGAAAAATTTGGAAAAAATGAAAACACTTCAAAATTTGAAAGATTTTTAATTAAGAAATACAAATGTTTTATTATATTAATAATGAGTATTTTAAGTATATCAGAAATGATATATTTAATTTTGCAAAAAAACTCAAATACTCTTGTAAGCGATGTTGTTGCTACTTATTTTAATGAGACAAATAAAAAGATAAATTAATAACACAGAGCGTGTGGTACAGTGGTAGCATACCCGTCCAATTCAGACTTGGTCTCAGGGGCGCGAGTTCGAATCCCTGCCATTCTGAATGGGGTTGTAGGTGGCGGTGCTGCGCTGCGTGCTATGTGTTTTGAACTAAAATAATATTTTTTCACGTATTCTTTTTTTAAGTTTTTATTGCTTTATCATTTTTAATAACATTTCAACAACAATTATATCATTCAGTTTTAAATTGTTTTTGCAAAATATTTTAAAATATTTCTTATATTCATATTGTTTTGTCATGTATATTATAAATGTCAAACAAAAATATCCGCAAAATATACTATCATAACTTTGAATTTGAATTTTATTTTCTATTATTTTTCTACCTGATGAGTTTAGAAAACTCAATATATATTTATTTTCACATTTTAATCCTAAACTGTCAAAATAATAAATATCATTTTTGGTTGCAAAAATAGCAACAAAATGTGAACCTTCTTCATCATGTCTAGATTCATTAAATACTAGAGAAAAACTATCATTTTCTTCAACATAAGGTAGTATATTACAAGGAAACGTTCCAATGAAATTTTTACAGTGTTTTCTTCCGAAATCTTCAACATATTTGTTCGTTAAACCCGCCATTTTACTGAGCAAACTTTACTTGTCCTTGTCCGTCTATTTCGACTATCTCATCGTATGTTGCATAAAGAACAACGGTTATATTTTGAGCCAGAGCTGTCCTAAAGTGAAGTTCAATATCGACAAATCCTGATTCTGTAGGATGTTTGTGAAAACCGTTGCATAAATCACCTGAAAAATCATAGGCAAATAAAGCTGAATTCTTTTTATATCTATCAAGCCCTATGCAATTAGATTCATTTTCGTGAGTGATTCCGACATTATCAAGGAAATGTCTGTATTCCCTAACACATTTTCCCGTCGCAAAGTCCGGCTGTAAAGTACGTGAGGGATATGGTGATCCGTTAATAAGAAATCCTACATAGCTAACATCGAAAGGTTGGAATAACCACGGGTTTGTGTCAAAGGTACCATTAAAAGCATCTGACTTTACGAAACCAAAAACAGCTTTTATAGGTAGTTTTCCTCGAAAAACTCCTGAAAGAGTCGTAGCTGTTATACCTGAATTTATAACATAAGTCTTTATTTTAGATTGTTTAATTGGGTATAAAGCAGGCTGTTTTTTAATTATTTCACTATGCTTCTCTGTTATAGTATTATGAATCTTAAGCTTTCTCGTTGAAATTGTAAGGTTATTTACTTTAAGCTTCCAGTCGTTAGTCCCTGACATTAAGCAAAACTTATCATCATTTTTAAGAAATTTTAGTTTAATAGTCGGTCCAGGTATTAAAAACCTGTGCGATTGAAAAAAGTCAATAAAAATCGGTGTTGAAAAATATAGCTTATTTCCATGAGCAACAATCCAATTTTTTCTTTTTACAAATGACGCGCAGGCAGCTGTAAAAGTTTCTTCTTGCCCAACTGTATCAGGTTCATAAAGGGCGGCTTGTAGGTGTGTGTTTTGAGCATCAATTCCATACGTTATTAAAGTTTCAAGGTAGGCTTTGTAATGATAAGTTGGGCTTGTAAGGTCTGCCACTTGAAAACCGTTTATATCACATTCAACTTGTCTAAAGAGAGCGCTAGAAATAAGATTAACTGGAGCTACTAAATCATTATCACCAATTGCGGTACCATTAGATTTTGTAATCTGAATTTCTCCTTCTAGTCTAGTAAGAGGTAGATATGTATATTCATGACCTTCACTTGGAATTACAAATTCAAAAACATTATTATTTTCATTTATTGCTGTTATCATATGATGCTCAATTGTCTTTCCTTGAAGTATAGAATTGTCTGATTGTGGAAGGTTAAATATATCTAACCCGTCAGACATTATTTCAGTTAAATCATGCACATGAGTACCTAATCCTCTATGATCTAATGAGTAAGCCATTTTTTTTTCAGTTATTATCAGATGTTTAAAGAGTGAGGATGTTTGTAAATGTAACAAACATAAAAGTCAGTATTAAGTTGGAAAGGCAATCTTTAGATAGTGTTGAAAACAAAATCAAAAATTCTGTATTATCATACAAGAAATACAATAATTTTATAGTAATAAAAGACTTCTTTGTCTATACCATTTTCCGATCAGGGAAAAATAATTTTAATCATGTGAATATCACAAAAATAAAGCATTTTTCTAAAGTTGAAGAAGCGATAGAAAAACTCAAAGATCTAGATTTTAATATAAATAAAAAATCTCTTAAAATAGACAACATTACAGGTTCAATAGATTTGGAAAAAGAAGTTCAAATAGAAAATATTATAAAACGAGTATCATCAAATGCGAGCTTTTCGAATCTAAAAATTTCATATAATAATGAAAAGTTTCCAGGACTTTTTCTTAAATTAAAGAGTGTCGGGACTATAATAATTTTCCACTCAGGAAAAGTTGTTTTTGTCGGGTGTAAAACAGTAGAAAACCTAGAATGTCTGGCATCATTGAGTCATGTTCTCACGAAAATCAATTAATTGATTATAGAGGCGGGTTTGTGGTGTGTGGGGAATGTGGTGTTGTAATTGAGCAAGTATTTGAAAGCTATTCGCATGAAAGAGATGAAACGTTTTGCGAGTTGTCAGGGAAAGAAACTGAGTTTGTCAAGGAAATGATGGAGCGTTTAAATCTTCCTAATAGCATTTTTTCACACATCGCAAAAAGAATATTGGAGAAGAAAGATGGGAAAAATGTTTCTGAAACAATTATGGCTCATTGCTTATACACAACTCTTGCTGATTTAGGCATCCCATTCACAGTGAATGATGTAAACAGTATTACAGGAATAAATCATTCAAAAATTTCAAAAGATAAAAAATGTAAGAACTCGAGTGTTGTCATAATAAAAACTGAAGATATATTGGAGAGAGCATGTTCAAAGCTAAATCTCAATTTTAAACAGTTCACCCTTATTAAGGAAAGTATAAGAAACACAAATAACGGTTTTAATCCTTCAACTATAATTTCTGCTCACATTTATAGATTTTGTAGAACAAACAGATTAAACATTACTTTAAAGCAAATATCTTCCATAACAGGTATAAGTTGCATGTCAATACAGAGATATATGAAAAAAAATGAATTATCATCAAGGACCGAGATTTCAGAGAGGTAGAGGTTTAGGATCTATTTTTGCAGCATTAGCTAGAGGATTAGCTCCAATAGCAAGACTTGGTTTAAAAGCTGGAAAAAGCTTTATTTCTAGCCCTTTTGTTAAAAAACTTGGACAAAGTGCTTTAGATGTAGCAAAGCAATCCGCAGTAAATCTCTCAGCTGATCTTATTGAAGGAAAAGATATGAATGAATCTGCTCAGAATGAACTAAATAATGCACGAAGTAAAATAGCTAGTACTTTAAGAGGCGGAAAGAAAAGGAAGAAACACACTAGTAAAATTGCAAAGTCTTCTAAAAGGAGAAAAAATATAAAATATAGCTTGCTCGATTAAATAAAAATGAAGTTTAAAAATAAAGATGAGTGTATTAATCATTTCAATCTAAACTACACTAACCCCTCGCATCCTATTGCCTTTAGTGGTGTTAATAACATATACAAATATTATGAAGGTGTTTTAAAGGTAAAAGAAATTGAAAATTTGCTTGCGAGTGTTGAAAGCTACACTCTAAGGAGGGAGTATAAGAATCTTAGAAGAAATCCTTCATTTTCACATTTTAAAAGATATCAATTTCAAGCTGATTTAATTGATATTCAGAAGTTTGCGAGATGGAATGATGGTGTGAAGTATATTTTTGCTGTTATCGACACCTTCACAAGAAAAGCTTGGGTTAGACCATGTAAAGATAAAACAGCAAATTCAATATTAAACGCGTTTAAGGAAATTCTTCAAGAGGCAAAAAAACCTCCACTTACCCTTGTTACAGATCGCGGCTCTGAATTGAGAAATAAAAATTTTATGTTATTCTGCAAAAATATGAAAATTAAATTTTTCCATAATTTCACTTCGGTTCATGCTGCATATGTTGAGAGATTTAATAGAACTTTTCAAAATTTAATATATAAATACATGTCACAGTTTGAAACTCGTAGATACATCGACAATTTGCAAAATTTTGTTTCATCATATAACAATAGAGAGCATAGAATGATTGCGATGTCGCCTGAAGAAGCAGAAGATGAAAAAAATCATGAAAAAGTAGCATTGAAAATGTTATCTTATCATAACACAATCAAATATGAAAAACCTAAATACAAGATCAACCAATTGGTTAGAATAGCTTTGCAAAAGGGGGTTTTTCATAGAGGATATAATGAGCAGAGTAATTTTGAAGTATTCAATATTTACGATATCAAGCAAACACTACCTAAACCTCTCTACTTACTTGAAACATATGATAAAAAAGAAAAACTAGTTGGAGGATTTTATGCACATGAACTAACCCCAGTAAACTCAAATATTTTTAAAGTAGAAAAAGTGATAAAACAGAGAAAAGTTAGAGGTCAATTGCAATATTTTGTTAAATGGAAAGGTTATGATAGCACACACAATTCATGGATTGATGCTAACGACATAACAGAAGTTTATAATGAATGAATTCTACATCCATGCATTTTCAAATGCTGATACAAAGAGACAGCAAAATAATACATTAACAAGTTTTGTGAATAATTTGCCAGTAAGCTTAGATCTTCCTTATAATGAAAAATGGCATGTTTGTGTCCAAAGTGTAGGTTTTTCTTCAAAATTCCCCAGTGTAGTCATTCCAAAAGATGAAAGTTTACCATGCCTAAAAATATTTAGCGAAAATACTGAACCGGAAAAATACGTTCACGAATTGGACATTTTTTTCCCAAGTAAATTTTCAGACATTATAACCATAAAAAAGGCATTTGAGGTTGTTGCAAAAAAGAATTTAGGATTGGAATTTGTGTTTAACGAGGATGAAAATATTAAAATTATATACAACAATAAAAATCATAGAAAATACAAACTGCAAATACACAAAGATATAGTATCTTCATTTGGACTATCTAAAATTAATGCTAAAATAAAATATATTAACAATATTTTATATTATCAATTTGAAATTTCTTCTAACAATCCAATTATTCATAGCTATTTAAAACGTTGGAATTTTAAACATCCGGATCTTGTAAGAATACAATGCGATCAAATAGCTGAACAGATGTTTAACTCTCAGCTGACAAAAGATTTAAAAATTTTCTGTCCATCATTCGAGAGTAAGGAAAAGTATACTATACATCAATTTGATTCAGAAGAATATGCTCCTATATCAAACAGTGTTTTAGATAAACTATCAATAAAAATATTAAATGAGAATAATGAAAATATAGATTTGGATTATGGTGTGTCAACATTTATAAAACTCAAATTTAAGAAAATGAATTCGCACCCTGAAAATTTTAATGTTAGACTTTCCCCAAATGAACGTCAGAGTTTTAACAGTTTTACAATTGAACTTCCACAACCTTACTATCTAGATTGTGATTGGAAAGTGTCATTATCATCTATAAATTACGCTAACATATTCAGACCTCTTCCTTTTGAAGAAAATTATCGAACTATATGGACAGCAAGTCTAAAAGAAAGTCTTAGTAAAAACCTGCTTTCATCACACATAATGCCTAATGTTATGTATTCAAATTCAGGTCTCATTAATGAATTAAATAAAATCCTTAATAATGGTGCTAATGATAAATCATCAATTGAAAAACTATTGAAATCAGGTGCAATTCAAAATGAACAATTGCTTGGTCAATTTAAAACAGAAGAATTTGAAGAATATGGTGAAAAAAAAATAAAAGTATCCCTTACAGTAAATCCTCAATCTTATATTTTAATACCTATTAGCATATGTGAATTGTTAGGATTCGACCCAACAAATGACACTAGTGAAGATGTTGTTATATCGCCTAGCGGATACTCTGTGTGTTTTTTAAATTCTATTGATAACTATCCTATCACAATAACCTTTTCAGGATTTTTTGATATAAACAGACTTAGACCTCAATATTTAATGGTTTATACGGATATAATTGAACAAGCAATTGTGGGAAACTCATTTTCGAAACTTATAAAAATTGTTCCTGTCTACCATGAGTCTACTGACAGTTATAAAACTCAAGAATTTAAAAACCAAGAGTTTCATTCTCTTGAAAACACTCTTGTTAGAAGAATAAGTTTTGAAATACGTTCGCATAGCGGTGATCTGATAAATTTTATGGAAGGATCAAAAATTTTTATTAATTTGCTGTTTTCCAAATAATAAACTCATGTATATTTTCAAAAATAAATGAATTAAATTTTTTTTATTTTTTCATGAACAAAAATTTTCAAATAGTTTCAATGTGTGATAATGTGCAAAAAATGATGATCGCAATGTGAAAATAGGTGTATAATCATCATCTTCCCAGGGGAGCATATCATTTAAAATCTCTTCACACTTAGATATTTGATTATCTATATAAATCATATACTTTATGAAGTGTTTTTTCTTCTTGATAGTCAATTTTTTTTCAAGAAACAATTTGAGGAATAATTTGAATATTTTTAGAGTTGATTTATGGTCGATAATAGATCTTCGCAAACAACTTTTTTTTATATAATTACCATTCTCAGACAATAATAGAACACGATAATTATTGTGTTTTTCAATTTCGCTCAAAGTCTTTCTCAAATGATTTTTTAAAAGCAAAATTGCTGACAGCGGATATTCAAAGCTAAAATTAATATCTTTTTTATACATAAAGCATGAACACTTTTTTTGCAATTTTACACATTTTGGTAGTTGGAATTTTTTGTTATAGTGAAAAAAAATGTCTGAGTTTGTGTTAAAAAATTTGTCGAATTTCATTTTCTTTGAAAATTTTTTAGTTTTTGAGATAGTTTCCATATCTTGAAAAAAACTCTGTGATAATTAGCAACTCCCGATCGCGCATTAAGGCAAATGATCCATCTCCTCTTGCTGTTTCTCCTCTGTAAACCTTTATTGCATGGTTTATTGTGGAAATATCTGCTTCGGTAATGTTCTCCACAAAACAGATGCAATATTTGTTTTCAATTTTTTCACATCCAATGCTATCAACATTTCTGAAAACAAAAATATGTATTTTATAAAATATGAAAAATGTTTAAGATCTCAAAAAAGAGGACTGCAAAAAAGATTAGGAATATTTCAAATACCTTATTGCTTCACCGTAGAGAGAGTAAAACTCCGCAAGTACACGTATCTCGCGACCCTCAAGAAATTGTATGTCTTTTGATTTGTAGTTAGGATCTCTAAAGCTTTTTACGCTTTCATATATAAGTTTTTCATCAGACTCTTGAAAGTCCGGAATTATGGAAAGAGGAAACTTTGTTTCAAATTGTCGACAAGATGTGGACATAATGAAAGTTGTCTAATAATTGATGTCTGTTTTTAAATTATTTTTTTGAACTGCTTTTTTCACCCTCCCCCGAGCGCGAGTAAAATCCGTGAAAGAAAGCGCTCTCTTGTTAGCGTGCTCTCTTGTTGGCGCGCTCTCTTGTTAGCAGGAGCGCGAATTAAAGTAATTTTTTTGAGCTTGCGAGCGTGGAAATAGGGGTGTGATATAAAAAGAGTTTAAGCACAAGTTTTACCACATTCATTATTAAAAATCAACTTATTACTATTTAAGTAACAAAAAAGAAAATAATAATGAACTCCTCAGCAGTTGATTTGAGTATTAACTACTCAAACGATATTCATCTCCCTTACGGATCTGTAGTTTGCGGTTCTTGCGGCTACGTGAAAAATCATAATATTTTGAATGATGCGGCTTATAAACAGCATTTCACATGCTTATGCCTCCTGTTTGAATCGGCTGTCATCTGCTGTACTGGAGGATATTGCAACTTGCTTGCTTATGTCCCTTCCGTGGCTTTGTATACACCTCTCCCGCAGTGTACTACGGATGATCACACAGAAGGATTAGAAGCTGGTGTTATAAAAATCTCAAAAGATAAATTTGACTTCATTTCGGAATGTGCCATAAATGCTAAGGTTGCTGCCTTGTCAAACTATCCATATTTAAAAAGCCGTTTTCTCCCTGTCCAAATTGCGGAATGATTGTTCTGTAAAATATTATTCAAAAATAAAAAAATTTAAAATGTACAATATCTTGTTTAAATGTCCATTCACAGCAATGGTTTGCGGTGCTACAGGTAGTGGGAAAACAACTCTTATAAGAAATTTAATATATTATAAAGATATTTTATTTTCATCTAAACCTGCTAAGGTGATTATATTTTACACGGAATATCAGAAAATATACGAGGAAATTTTAAAGTCAGGTTTAGTTGATGAACTTGTTGAGCTTGATGAGAAGATGATAAATTTAGAAAATTACAAGGAAAAAATATTACCGAATAAAGACAAAGGAGGAACGTTGTGTGTTTTTGATGATTGTATGGAATTGATTGACACAACAAACAGTAAAATGTTCACAAGAATATCTCATCATTATAACTGCAATACTATATTTATAACACATGCGGTATTTATGTCTAAAAATGAAGCCTATAAAATGATGTCTAAAAATGTGAAATACTTCTTTATGATGAAAAACCCAAGAGATGTTAGTCAAGTAAAAACATTTTCTTCTCAAATTGGTATAAAAAGTTCTCTTATGGTTGATATCTTTCAGGAAGCTACGCGAAATGCGTATAGCTATTTATTAATTGATTTTCACCCTGAAACACCGGACTACATAAGATTGAGATCACATATTTTCCCTCATGAAGGACCCACGAGAGTTTATCTCCAGAAGAACGGTATCTAAACAATTATAATCAAAATTATTTTATTTTTAAGACTTTTAACAACAAATAAATTTTTGAGTTTTATAGCTGATAAAAAATGTCTCTAAAGGATCGTAAAAAATATTTAGCTCTTATAAAAATTGTTAGTAGGTTGAAGCCTGAAGAGAGGTCTCTGATTATTCCCTATTTAAAAACAGAGGCTGTTGAATTTTTATGTGAATGTGTTCATAATGTTCTGTACACAGATATTGGAATAAAAAATAAAAATAAAGTAAAAAATAAATTAAAAAATCAGTGTTCTGTTCACAGATTGAAAACAATAGCGTCAAAATCCAAATCAATTTCTGCAAGAAAAAAAGCTCTTAGTCAAGAAGGGAAAGGATTAGGATTAATATTGTCTACCGCTTTACCCTTTCTTATTAATCTTTTCTCGGGAAAAAAATGAAAACTAAGTCGCAATTTTCATGTATGTACCTGGTGCCTCCTGAAATCTATAAAAGATTACTTGATACCGCAGATGCTAGAGAAAAAGTTAAAGTTCAAGAATTGAATGCGCCAGAAGTTGGTAATGAAATTGGTGCTTTCCCTAGTCTTCCTAACACTCCTGATTATGATGCAAATACCAGTCAAGATAATAATGATGGGGATGATGGTGATGATTATGGAGGTGATGATGATGGGGATGGAGGGGATGATGGTGGACGGTATGATCCTCCATCAAGAAGACCATCAACATCTTCATCATCATCCAGACAAAGCAGTCATGGTAGTACAACAGATACTGCTAGTGAGACTGAAAGACATCTTCAGAATAATATGAACAGTCAAAATGCTGTTTTGAGTAATAGACCGCAAACATTTCTTCAACAGTTTTCTGATAGTGAAGATGATAATTTATTCAGTAGTAATTTTGCTAAACACCCTGAATTACTTAGACATTCATTAGATCCTGTGAATACAACACAACCTTCTACATCAACTTCTTCCCGACCTTTAATAGATTCTTCTCAACACCAAACATCATTAGAAAATAGTTTAGGTCCTGAACTTGAACGAATAATGAATGATATGATTAAAATTAGAAGTGTAGCGCTTGAGCAACAAAGAATTTTACAAGATATTAGTAAAAAAGCAAAAAAAAAAAATATTACTAGTAACGGCCAACAAGCAACTTTAAAAGCAATTGAACATATTCCTCAGCAGTCTGAAAGTCAATTAAACCCTCTAGTTACTTCAGAAATTCAACCTTTGATACCTCAGCCGGGTGCTAGCGCAATATCAAAATCTACTAGCTCAATAAGAACAGAAATTCAACCTTTGATACCTCAGCCAGGTACTAGCGCAATATCAAAATCTACTGGCGCAATAAGAAAATCTTATCTTTGTGATATATGTCAAATTAAATTTGTAAGTAACAAATTGCTCATTCAACATAAAAAAGATTTTCATTTTCCCAAGACTAAAATAACAAAGAAAAATCAATATATTAGCTGGAATAAGAAGGATAAAAAGCCTTTTGAAAAAAAGGAATCTTCAGATGTGAATTCTGACATGGCTTTTATTCCTCAGCCTGATATTAGTATAATTCAAGATTCTAATATAACTCAATCTGATGATGTAAGAAAATCTTACCCTTGTGATATATGTGGAATTATTTTTGCAACTAATGAATTGCTTATTAACCACAAAAAAGATTTTCATTTCCCTGAGACTGTAATAACAAAGAAAGATCGTTTTGTTAATTGGAAAAATGATAAGAAGCAAAAAAAGTTGAAAAAAATTTTAAAAAAAAAGCGTGATGTCTTTAAAAAATTAAAGAATGTGATTAGCTTAAGGGGAAAAAAGAAACCGTCAGTAATTTCATTAGACAACGGGAGTATTACTATGGAAGATAACAGCAGAAATAATAGCGTTTCTATGGATGATTCAATTATTGTACCAAACCCTGGTAATTTTTCTGCGGAGAGTATAAGTATATTGCAATGTAAACTTTGCCCTGCAACATTCAACACAAAAAAAGGATTTGAAAGACACCTAAAAAATATTCATGAAACTTATTCTGATTACAATCCTAAAAACAAGCAAGGTACTAAAAGAAAGATTGAAAATACGAACGGAAATATAATTGAGAACACATACAAAAAAAAGAAAAAAGCCGTTCATTTTTATAAGTGTAAGTTGTGTTCATCTAGTTTTAAGGAGAAAAAATCTCATGACAGACATCTAAAGAATATACACTCCACAGATAAAGATTATAGATACAATTTACAGCAGGGAAAAAAACGTAAACGTGAATCAGAGACAAAAAAAAAATCAACAACTTTAAGAAATCAAAACTACAAAAAATGGAAATAGAAATTTTTTATTTTAAACATGCATATTAAAACATAATTCAATTTCGTGAATGCTAATGAGTGAGAGCCGTAGTTCATCATATGATGTTTCACGTTCTTCATCTTCATATTCTGACGAGTAATAGTCTCTTTCAGTCATTTTGTAGTCTCCAATTAGATAGTCACTGTCTGAGCAATAAGAATCACTATCATCGCTCTCACTTGAACTCGGGTAGTAAAGTCTGAAGTCGGCGATGTGATTTGCAATAATTGAATCAGGATCTGAGTCATACTCATAATCATCTGTATCCTTATAATCTTTTCTAGCATGAGAATGTCTGCAACAGCAATCATAAATATTCATTTTGCATATATAATGTATGAAAATTGAAAATAAAGAATACACAAAAATAATATAATAATTATAGTAGCAATAAAAAATTTAAGAAATAAATCGCATAAAATACAAAAAAATAATGAATTTTTAATAGTTGTTAATTGATGAAGTTCAGACTCAATATTGTTCTTTAACATTTCTGAATAAAGATGTTTTACATAATGATTATATTTTGTTTTGATGGTATATATTAAACGCGTCTCCTCCAAAAAAAGCCGGCCTGCAAAAAAAGCCGGCCTGCAAAAAAAAAGCCGGCCTGCAAAAAAAAGCGCGCTATGAAAACAAGTCTTGCGAGCGCGCGTGCTTGAGTGCTCTTAAGTTTTGACGACGTCTTTGTCTGTAGCTTGCTATAAAAGCAAGGATTTCGAGCAAAAGAAATCATTCTACAATTCAAGTTTATCTTGTAAAAGCTAGAAAAATTATGCATTCAACAACTTCTTGCGATTGCAATGGCATCAACTGCCGCAGACAAGCAGCTTTAGCTGAGAAGCACGCTCTCAACATCGAATCACCTGAATCCCCTGAACCTCAAGAGATTAATAAAGAATTCCCTTGCTACACACAGAGTTTTCTTGAGGAAGAAAATGACAACGCCATGGATGTTGGTGATGTAACTAAGCATGAAGTACCATGCTCACCTTCTTTGGAAGGTGACAATTCAGTCTCTTCTGGTTACGGTTACCCTACAGATTCTGACTCCGGCTATAGTTCTGTTAAGGATTTGACTGATGATAATTCTAACGGGAAAGGTTCTGACAAATTAATTTCTGAAGATCTTAAAGATGTTAGACCTAAGAAACTAAGACCGAGAAAAAAAAGAGATGCTAGTTGCGCGTTAAGTGATGTCAAGGACTTCTGCGAATATTCAGATTCGGATGATGAAGACTCTCATTCTTTTGACTGCAATTCATGCAAAGCTGCTGATGGAGCCGGGAGAGAGCTCGATGAAGAGAAAAAGAAAATGGAGACGGATTTTGCTCTAAATGACAGGTATCTTTCATTTTGTGAAAAATCTGAAGCAGATAAAAAAAAATATAATTTAACAATTATGCAGTTCTATGCTAATGAAATTCAAAAACTTTCAGGGATAGCTTAAGCAAAATAAGATGTTCTGATTGTTCGTCAAACAGTTTATGCGTGCCTTGTCTTCAATTTATTTCAAAATTTGTTAAAACTTAACAAATTTTTTCTTAGTGATTATGAGGATCTCTGGATGTTGTATATTTACAACGGTCTAATGTTTTCAATTTATGAAGCATCCCGCAAGCTGCCGATTCTACTTACTTTTGTTACTGATGACGACAGGTATTTGGAGCTTCGTATGAGGTATGAGGACTCTAGAAAAAAACTTCTTGGAATTATCGCTAAGAAAGGTGTGACACTGGAAGATCGAGAGAAACTTATGCTGGTTGTTTCAAAAGCATTTGACAAGCTTTTTATGGACATCTCAGAGGATAATTATAGAGTTTATATGGATGATAATGATGAAGATTTGAAAAAGCTTATGGACTCACAAAAGATGAAAATTAATGAAGCCATGAATTAAGATGATGTGAAAATTGGTAAAGTTTTGGTATTGAAAAAATCTGTTTTTGAAAAAGATTTTAAAATAAACATCAAAAAAATCTTATTTTTTCTAAAATTTGAACAAATTAAAAAAATTATTGAGCGTCCAAGCATGATGCTACTATCTTTGATTAAGTTTAGAGGTCAGCCGCGATAGCTCCGTGGTAGCGTCTTCGACAACTCAGACTTGTCAACAAGAAGATGCGGGTTCGAATCTCGGTATGTCTGGAGG
>Ga0207936_1000067_pt1 | contig 21675 bp, 23 predicted proteins | sample LakMenEpi19Nov10_FD_150715 | JGI IMG/M metagenome (GOLD analysis project Ga0207936, IMG submission 150715) | Freshwater microbial communities from Lake Mendota, WI - 19NOV2010 deep hole epilimnion (SPAdes) | ecosystem: Environmental > Aquatic > Freshwater > Lake > Epilimnion/Euphotic zone ... | reverse complement strand
ATTTGTTGTGTAAAGTAGCATCGAAATCCGGGGCAAAATTGGGAAAAGGACTGGTCCGGGGGACCAGTCCTTTTCCCAATTTTGCCCCGGATTTCGACGCTACTTTCTTTTGACTCCAAATTTCGATGCTTGTGTAAATAGGTAAATACAATTTAATAAATGAACAAAGTGTATAAATAAGTAATTAAAATATCCCTTTTCACCATTGCTGCCGTTGGAGTGATGGTATAACATCGGACTTGTGACCCGGCAACTCAAGTTCGATTCCCCCCAACGGTAACAATAGGTAACTTTTTTATTTTTTTAAATAAATTCTTTTAGAATTTATACTCAATTTCAATATAACTTTTTACCGTCCAGACAATGAACGGTTGGTAAAGTGTTCGCCTCGTGATCATAGAATCCGAGTTCGACTACCTGACATTGTCATGGACGGACTTTTTGTTAAATAAAAACAACTATTATAAATTGCGCAATTTATTTTATTTACAATTATGTACAAATTAAAACAAAATGTTAGTTTATTATTACACAGACATAATTTCAAATTTACATATTTTCAGATTTACTATTAAACATCAATCGATAATTTTCCTCATATTTTTCATATTGACTTTTTAGATAATATGAACTAATTTCAATTCGTTGAATCTCCGCAATTAATGATTCGCAATAATCTTTAATTGATTCAATCTCCTCATTTAATGATCCACAATAATCTTTAATTGATTGTTCAAGTGATAAAACTTTTAATTTTATGTTTCTGAAATTATAAAAAATTATAAATATTTTACATTTTTGTTGAATTTTCTCATTTTCGCTATATTTTTACCTAACATTTCAGATGAAACATAAAATAATTCTTTTTTTTGTTCATAAACATTAAAGTCTTTATAATAAATTGGATTTCTGGTTCTGATTCTGAAATGAGTAAAAAATTTTAAGGTAATAGTTTATTAATAGTACATTTTAGTCACATAAAAAAGTTTGTTATCCTTGTCTTCTTTAAACACACAGAAGTATCGAGGATATGAACATTTCTTGCTTGATATTCCTCTAGAAAGAAATATAATTGTAATCAAAATTTGGTTGATAAATCCAAAGCTTGCTCTAATATACCAAGGTCATCATATGAGTATCTAATCATTTGATCGTATTTTGAAAATAATTGTGTCAAATGTCTGTATTTTTCTCTATTGGTGAAAGGTAAAATAGGTGAAATGTTTATTCTTTCAATATCAGCAAGTAGGGAAACAAGATAGTTGTGTCTATATTTCAGTTCGTCAAATGAATGTTTAATATGCCATAATCTGAAAAAATATAATTTAATAATTTAAAATCTTATTAAAATGCCAAAATGAAATATTTATGAAGTCTAAGACTTCAGTCAATTTATTAATTAAATTTCTAATATTTTTTCTTTTTTCATTGCTTTGTGATACAGAACTGTGAATTAGATTTAATTTGAAAATAATTAAGTTAATTTGATCATAATTTTCTTTAATATTATTTAGATGAAATTTGAGTTCGAGTAATCTGAAATATAGAAAATTAATCTTTTACCACCATCTTTGTCGATACATTACTTCGTTCATAACATAATCAGAAAGAAATTTAAAAGACGTTGCGAAATATGAATATATCATTGTACGGTCTTTTTCAGTCGTTTTATATTGTCTTAGAAGAGAAAAAAAATTTTCCATCTCTTCATGATAAGCGGTTCGCATTTCTTGGAAATATTCTTCATTTAACAATTGATATCTAAAAGTAAAATAATTCTAGTTATAAAACTATTCTTATTTATATTTTTGTTCAGATTTTAATAATTTTGATAAAACAAGTTTTTCTAAATAAGAATGAAATTCTTTATACCTAAGTTTTGCTTCCGAATATTCGTCAGACTCCGCTCCGGCTTCATCCGTATCAGTCTCAGTCGTTTCGGTCTTAATACTTGGACCAGCCTCATCCGTTTCATTGTTCATTTGAGCTGACTGACCGACCTCAGTTTCAGAAATCATTTGAGTTGCCTGACCGACCTGGTCATTTTCATTTGAATAATACTGGTCAAAATCCTCCATCCTTTCAGGTCCAGGTGAAAGACATGGTGATTGAGGTGGAGTTTCAGGCACTTCCGTTTCCATGGTTGTAGGAATTTCAATCGTTAGATTTTGAGTTTCGGAAATATTTTCTTTGCCATCAGGTGAAGGTGAAGCAGGTGGATTAAGGTGTACGATTTTACCATCACTTTCAATATGATAGACATTGAAAGTTTCAGGATTTTGAGGAGAGACGATATCTTGGGTAGATGAGGAAGACATATTGAATTTTAGTTTTTAGTTTTAGTGTTGAAGTAATGAATGAAAATTTCAGACTGAATAAATTATCTTGAAAATCATCTATTTATACGAAATATTATTTTATTGAAAAAAGAAAGCCGTTTCAAAATCAAAACTTTATTTGGAACAAGCGCGCTTAAATTTAAAATACAGGAGCGTGAGAAAAAAAGAGAGTTAACTTTTTTGACGAAAATCAAAATTATTTTTCAGTTCAAAAATAAAAACTTCTGCGCTAACATGTTTCAACGAAAAACAACATTTGAGATATCTGTAAAATATTTATTTGATATAAATGATTTCAATTGGGGAACAATAGATTATGATTTAATATTATATGATGAATATGAAATTGAAAAAATTGCAAATTATTTTATGTACGATTTTATAGATGTTTAAAAGTTTAAATAAATTTTACTTTCCAACGTCTTTTCTTTTCTTTCCTTGAGGTAAAAACGAAATATAATTTTCATCTGCCGAATGAATATTCTTAATATGTCTTGTAAGAATGTTATTTTTTGAAAAATTAGTATTACAAAGCTTACATTTATAATAATTTTTTTGAAACTTTTTTCTTGGTATATCAATGTTATTCTTAATTCCAATACTCTCTTCTATTTTTCTCTTTTTTCCTTTATTTATCCAACTAACATAATCTTTATTAGAATCGTGAATATTTTTTAAATGTCTGTCTAAACTTTTTTGATTTGTAAAGTACATATCACAAAGTTTACATAGAAACTCAGGTTTTTCTAAATTATAATCGTATTTCTTTTTTTTATTACTAACATCACCCAAACTAACGGATTCATAAGCTTTTTTGTTAAGTTTTCTTTTCTTTCCCTGTTCAAGCCAGCTTTTATAATTCTTATCAGAACTATGTATATTATGTAGATGTCTATCGAGGTTTTTTTGACTGTTGAAATATAAAGGGCATAATTTACATTGAAATGCTGCAATATCATAATTGTCAAAAAAATAGCCGTCATTGTCAGGAATAGTTACTGTTTGAGTTGGTGCATTCATTGATTCATCATCAGAATTCAAATGTTTAACAGATCTATTCATTTGTTCATCATCAGAGCTTAAATCAATTAAATTACTATCAGCACTAGAATCTTTCATGTCATTATTATCATTTATCCACTCTAAATATGCTTTTGTTGGTTTATTTTTATTTTTATGAAATCTCTCATGTTCAGTCAAGAAGATTTTTTTTTCAAAATCAATATCACAAATATCACATCTAAAATTAGAATTGATATTAGTTTCTTTTACTTGTTTACTTTTAGGATGTTTAGTTAACAGATGAAGATTTAAATCTTTTAGGTAACCAAAGTTTTCTTTACACGTTTTACATCTAAAACTTTTATTTTTATTAGTCTTAATAATGTCAGTTGATGATGATGGGACTTGAATAACTGTAGGACTTTTGTTTTTTCTTTTTTTAGCACTAGCACTAATATCTATTGATGGTAATTCAATTGACGGAACAATTTGAGAAATTGTTAGTTTTTGTTTATTGATTGAATTATAATTTTCCGGTTTATTGTTCAATGTTTGTTGAAAAGTAATAGGAATTTGTTTTTCTTTTGATTGTAATTGTAATGGTAATGGAAACGTTAAAGGAATTTGGTTAGATTTTGATTGTAGAGTAAGGTTAATTGGAATATTTTTATTTGATTTGTTTATTTCACTAATTGGAACTATTCCAGGTAGATTGATGGGGATTTGTTCTCTAACGTCTTGTTTTTTCTTTTTATTATTCTTTTTAGAAACTTTAGAGTTATCAGATTCTGAATAAGAAAAACTTTTTTGATGTATAGGTGTACTTGTATTATTAGGACGAACATTAATAAATGGACTTGATGGTGGTGACGATACAGTTGTGTTAGAATTCTGAGTTTCTAGTGATAGGTTATTGTTTTCTGAGTTTCCACCTCCACCATAATTGTCATCATCATTATCGTCATCATCACCATCATTACCATCATTAGTACTTATGTCATTTAAAATAGGTAAATCTGGTCTGTGATGTAAATCCGGAAATGCCCCTTCTTCATTACCGATCGTTGTATTTTCAGTTTTATTTAACTTATCTACTTTATTTTTTTCATGTTCATCCATATAAGTCCACAATTTATCATAAAAATCCTTAGGTATCAAATACATACATTCATAATGAGTAGACATATTAAATTTTATTTTATTTTCCACCAAAAAGGTTCATTAAGAAAGGTATAGCAGCGGATAAAATTAAACCGATTCCAGAGCCTTCTTGTTTTAATGCATTTATTTTAGCAGTTAAAGGTTTTGTTTTATTTGCGATAGTTTTCAACCTATGAACTGAACACTGAGTTTTTAGTTTCTTTTTTATTTTTGATTTATTTTTAATCCCAATATCTGTGTATAATACATTATGGAAACATTCACACAAAAATTCAATTGCGTCATTTTTTAAATAGGGTATAATGTGAGATCGCTCGTCAGCTTTAAGTTTTTTGAAAACTTTAAGTAAGTTTAGATATACCTTTTTTTCTTTTATACTCATTTTCAATTCAAACTAATAAATAAAAAATACAAAGTAATTTTTAAATAGTTTATTTTAACAACTAAACTTTTAAATAGAGTTTTTTTGCATATAAGTTTTCATAGGAAATTCATGTCTAAAAATTGATGATCTCAGTCTTATGTGCTCTGGTGTAGTAGGGTAAAAATCAATAAGTAAATAACTGTAAGAATTTTTTGTTGCATCTTTGTATGCTGATATTAAGAGTTTTTGATCCATCCCCATTTGACTCGCTAGAGTTCTTATATGCGAAACATCTCTTGGGTTTTTCATAACAATCATATAGTTTGCATTTTTTGACATCATTCTATAATATTTATTATCAATGTAAAGCGACTGAGTTAAAAAAATAACATTTGAGTTTTCGTGATGTGCTACTTTTGTAAATATTTTACTACTATTTTCATCTACATATTCCATACAGTCATCAAATACACAAAGAGATCCTCCTTTGTTTTTAAAAGGAGATACAAGTTTTACAAAATCATTTTCACTAATCATTTTATCATCTATTTCAATCATTTCATCAATTAGCTTTCTTTTCAGCATATCATTATATATTGATTGATATTTCTTATAGAATAATATTGTCTTTTTAGTTTCCTTTGAAAATAATTCATTTTTAAATTTTAGAATATTAAATGTTAAATTTGTTTTTCCACTTTGGGATGCACCTGATATAAGTAAAGTAAATGGACATTGAAAAAGCACATTATACATTTTATATTATATATTTTTATCTACGATATCAATTTTAACAAATTTTTGTTGTTGATAATATTTGTTCATAGCATTTAGTTTTGCCTTTTTAGTAATTTCGTACAATGTATTCAATTCACTTCTTGAAATACAGATAGCTAAATCTGATGTTCCAACAATAAATGTATTTTCTGTAGAACAAAGAGGAACAGGTGAATGAAAAGCAATGGAAGGAATAGCAAGCAGCAAATTTTCATATCCTCTAGAACAGCATATAATAGAAGATTCAAACAATTTACATATACATGTATAATGTCGTTTAGAAAAGTCGCTAGTTGACTCATAATTGTTCGTTGAATACTCTATTTCTTCTTCCTGCTCTAAATTAAGATGATTTACAGACCAACCACATTTCTTACAGCCTATAAAGCTTATGTGATTTTTTTCGTTTTGAACAAAATAACAGATTTCATCTTTGAATAATTCCATTTCAGATGTTTTAAAGTAATGTTAAAGAAGGAGATAATAAAGCTATTTATATCTATATATAATGATTTTGAATTTTTCGTCCACTCGTTAATTATGAGCGCGCTCTTGATGTACTGAACAATCAATCAATCACTGTCATACGCAAATTGAAGAAAAAGAAAGTCAAATAGTTTACTTTGTGGTTGAGAAACAAAAAATAATTCATTTAGATTTACGCAATGAACTCACACAGTTCTATTCTTAGCTGTTCAAATATTTTTCAAAAATATTCTTTAGAATTTGTAACAGATTTGAAAGACAACGATAAGCTAATAATTTTAGATGCAATTAAATCTTTCAAAGATATAAATTATAAAAAAACATCTGTTAGCTTATTCGAAGGAAGAGAAATTAATATACTCTCCGAGTTTTTCTCTCGTTATGGTGAATTAATCAGGTACATATATATTTTATATTTTATCATTTGCAAGTATTTAATTTTCTTTTATTTTAACTTTCATTTTCAAACATAAAATATTTTATTTAAAGTTTTGATAAATCTTTTGACCATATTCTAGTGGTTCAATCAGAATACTGGCATTGTTGCATGTGCTGTAATCCTGCAAATGGGAGGGTGGACTTTGAGGAATGGTCCGATTATTAAATACAGCAAAATAGTATTGAATGAATTTTAAGCTTAGCCCAATGAGACAAAAGTCAAAAATTTTTTGATAAATCTTATATTTTTTATAGAAACGATCCGTACGTTGGATGTGAAAAAATTGATGAAGAATATTGCATTTGTTTCATTCCAAACGTTCAAGAAGCTGAAGTTAAAATATTGCAACAAGCAATCGAAATTTACAGAAAGGGACCAAATTGTCAAGACATACCAATAAACAGATTGTCTGTATTTAGACCTAGAGATTTTTTCATCTTGTCAGAATTTTTTACTCGTTATGGGTCAATTATAAGAAAAAATGAATAGTCAAGTGATTGAAAGTTGTACTTGTTCTGTTGTTTCGTTAGATATAAAAAAGATATATGATAAGCCTCATTTATATATCTCATTTTTGCAAAATTATATATCAAACTATAGATTTCATTATATGTATGAACATTATGAACAATACGTTTCAAATCACTTTTTAACAAAATTTGTTTGTTCAATTACAGATATTTTGAGTTCATTCAGAAAGCAAGTATTATTCTACGATCAAATTGTTGAGAAACCCATTAATAATATTGTAACACTTTCAGAAGCAATTCAAATTTGCGGAAAAATTATTGAAAAGTATAATGCAACTAACATTGGAAAAATTGAAAAACAGATAGTTATAGAACTATTGAATTTTATGCAAGAAATATTTAAAAAATGGGAAGTATATGTTTTTGAAAATGGTATCACTAGCTTTGTATAAAAAGTTCAATCCTTTTTATAGTAATCCTATTGATGTTTTTGTTAAGTACAACAAACAATTTTCTTTACCTAAATGCTTACTTCAAAATATAAAGTGTAAATGTTATTCAAAAAGAAAAGAAATAGAAATAGACTTTTATTATCCAATGATTTTTATTAAAAAATATAAACGAAAGGTGCGCAAAAATATATTAATGTTAGAAAAACATAATAACTCAAAAATTATCAATTATAATAATTATGCTAATTTTGTAAGTGAAAAATTGGTTTTAAATTCTTTAAAAGATCATGTTGACATTTTAAGCAAATTTTTAACTTTTATTACATCTTCACAAAAAAAATCTAAAAAGTATATTCACTATGTACATAACCAGGTTAAATACAATAGAAAATACTTTTTTCTTTCAGAAAAGAACTTTTTGAAAAATAAACGTAAAACTCATGTTCATTATATTACATTAAATGTTTCATATTATAATACATACCACACATTAAAAATGTTTGAATTATATGTAAATAAATATATGTTAAAATGATTTGTCTTTTTCTTTTATTTTCTTGCGAACAAAAGGTTTAAAAATACTTTACTTCCATCAACAAAATTTATCAAATTACCGTCATTTGATCTTATATTGATATTTATGTTTTTTACTAGTGTAGACTCTAAAGGATGAAATTCTTTATGTTTAAATTCTTCAATTTTCAATAACTCTTGGTTTTCAACGGGTAAAATTTTTAACAGATTAGCATAACCTGATCCTACTATAGTTGGACAAATTATATCGCAATATACCATGAAGTATAAAGGTTTGAGTGTTTCAATATTAGCTAATCCTTGAAGTCTTATATCTTCATATTCAACAATTCCTTTTATAATTGTAAAATTAGGATCTGGTGCAAAGAAGGTTACAATGTTATCTTTTGTACTAATCATATCGTTTTCCTCAAGCTCATATCCCAATATTTCAGCGATTTGCAATGGTATAAATAAGACTGTTCCTTTTCTTAATTTCAATGTACATTTACTCATATTGTCTTCTGTTTCTAAAAAAACCTTAGATAAACTATGTTTTTTCAAAAAAAAATTTATAGTTGTTATCAATTCATTAACTGATTTATATTTTAAATTAGGTAAAATAAATTTTCTTAATTCCCCTAATTGTTTATTTCTAACATTAAAAGAGCTCAAGTAAATTGTTCTAAGAGATTCTTCATAAGGTAGAGGTTTAAATTTGTTATTATAATGCATTGAAGTCAAAGCAATCTTCCATTTTGAATCGAGATAGAGTTGTTGAGGTATTTCAAAAGTGAAATTATTAGGATTTTTTTGGTCTGAATAAGCACGAACATTAAAAAAATTATCTGAGAATTGCATTTTCTTAAATTTTAATCTTGCAAATGTTGAAACACCACGGTTTAGATTTAGAAATCTATCATACTTGTCAGTAAACGAAATGCTTATCTTATTTAGTGTTGTATTTGATATAGGCACATAATGTTCATTTTCGAATTCGTGAATATGGTATTTTTTATTCTTGTCAAATTTAAGTTTTAAAATAGCAATGTCTTTTGAGTAATAACTATTAAAGATTTGTTCCTTTACTTGATCACATTTAATTTTTATGATATCAGGATATGTTACATTCCAGTTATCATTTATTGTTTCGATTATTTCAGAACCGTCTATTAGATTGTAAAGATAATATCTTGACAAAGGGGAAACATTTTTCTCTAATCTAATTGCTTTTCTTGTTTCTTTAATTTCACCACCATAATATAAACTTAAACCTAAAGATTCAAAAACATTCTCACTAAAAAAAATGTAGTAATTTTTGTGACCATCACCTTGAATGAATGATGGTTTTATTTTCAAATATTTGCCTGATTGAATTTCAAATTTCAGCTTTAGACCTAAATCGGAAACCTTATTTGAAAAATTTTCAATATCTTTAATACTTATATAATAATTTGGAAAAGAAAATTCAATTTCTAAATTCCATTTTGTATCAATATGACTGTATACGTCATTAACATTGTTACTCATATTATCAAAATTTATACCGGATTCGTCCATATTTTCAGAATAAATAAATATATCTGGAAATGAATTATCTTTTGGTAAAAGCATATTTCGAAAATCTGTAGAGAATCCTACACTTTGTAGACAAACATGCCAATTTTCATTTTCTGGAAAATTAAACGTTGTTGGTATATCATTATGAAAATTTGTCAGAGTATTTTTATAAGATTGTGTATTTGCATTTGAAAATGCTGTAATAAAGAAATCATCCATTGTAAGTGTTTGTTATATCTTTTTCATCAATCCAACTATTATTTGACGAATCATAACCTTTCCATTTGACAAAATATTGGACTTTACCTTTCACTTTTCTTTTCTTAAGTACTTTTTCAACTTTAAAAACATCAGAATTAACAGGTGTTATTTCATGAGAGTAAAAACCGCCTATAAGTTTTTCTTTTTTATCATGTGTTTCTAAAAGGTATAGAGGTTTTGGTAAGTTAGTCTTTATTTTGTAAATGTTAAATACTTCTTGATTACTTTGTTCTTTATAACCTCTATGAAAAGCACCTTTATGTAATGATATTCTAACTTTCTGGTCAATCAAATACTTTGGTTTTTCTTTTTTTAATTTATCATTTAAAGTTGTCATAATTGAGTTTATTTTTTCATTATTTAAATCATTCTCAGCCTCATCTGGTGTCATATCTATTATACGATGTGTTCTTCCATTATAAGAGTCAACAAAATCTTGCAAATTATCAATATATCTTTTTGTTTCATTATGGTCCATAAATTTATATAATATATTTTGAAAAGTTCTATTAAATCGCTCAATAAATGGAGCGTGAACAGATGTATAATTGTGAAAAAATTTTATACCATTTTTCACGCAAAAGTGTAGAAATTTTTTATTAGTTAGTTCCTTTCCTCTGTCCGAAACTAATGTGTGAGGTAAAGTTTTTGCTTCTGTTAAGATAGATTTAAAAGCATTTAGAATCTCATCAGAACTTTTATCTTTACATGGTCTAACCCATGCTTTTCTTGAAAAAGTATCTATAACTGACAATATATATTTGTTTTGATCATTCCATTTTGATAGTTTTTGAATATCAATTAGGTCAACTTGAAATTGATATCTCTTAAAGTGTGAATAATTGGGATTTCTTTTTAAATTCTTATATTCTCGCCTCAAAGTGTGAGCATCAAAACTAGATAAAATTTTTTCAATTTCTTTAGGTTTCAAAAAACCTTTATAATATTTATAAATATTTGTGACGCCGCTAAAAGCAATTGGGTGGGCTGGATTGTGATAGTTTTCATTTAAATGAGTAATACATTCGTCTTTAGTTGAAAAATTCATTTTATTTTTCTAATCAATCAAACTATATCGCATAGCTTTTTTCTTCGAAACAGGTTTTTTCTTTGTTACAGTATGCTTTTTCCTTTTTCGTCCACCTCTTAAAGTACTTGCAATTTTTTGTCGAGCGTTGTTTAATTCCCTTTGAGCAGACTCCTCCATATTATTACCTTGAATCAAATCTGCAGATAGATTAACAGCGGATTCTTTTGCCAAGTCTAATGCTGATTTGCCAACTTTTTGTACAAAAGGGTTAGAAAGAAAACTTTTTCCAGCTCTTAAACCTAATTTTGCAATAGGAGCCAAACCTCGAGCTAAAGCTGAAAAAATACTTCCAATACCTCTACCAGATTGAGTTCTAAGTCCTCTATGAACTAACATTTTTTTTAATATATCTTTTAATTGACATACAACTTATACCTGTAATATCACAAATATCTTTCATTAAAATTTTAATTTTTTTATCTTTACAGTATATATAAATGTGTGCTGATATAACTGTAGAAGGATTAAAACCGTTATTTGATTTCTTTATATTTTCTTTAATAAGTGTATAGTCTGAAAAAGTTAAATTTAATTTTGAACATACTCTTTCGAGGATTTCAGATGAATCTATTATAACAATATTTTTTAACTCTTCTTTCTTCTTTTCATCTTTGAAAATTTTTTTTGTGTTAATACCCGTTACACCTGATATATCATTTAGTGTAAATGGTATTTTAAGTTCTATTAGAGTTTTGTAGATAATTCCTGATAATAATGATTCAGACTTTTTTCTTTTATAATTGTTTAAAGATATATTCTTAAAAATGTATGATGAAAAACTTTTAGGTAGATTTAATCTTTCCAAAGTTTCATACACAAAGTCTTTTTCAAATGATGAAATATTTTCAATTTGGTCAAAATTCTCACGTTGAAATTTGAAAGTATAATATCTGTCAATAACAAGTCCACATTCTTCACAGATGATATTCCCTTCCCTTTGATCTATTATTTCGTAGAGGTGAGAGCAAGAGTTAATGATTCCAGACATCTTAAATTTCTTAATCTTTTACAACCTACAAAGACAACTTTTCCAGAGTGAAAAATAATTATTGTTCCTATTCTTTTATTGTCTATTTTAACTTTTAGGAACATTCCAGGAAATTTCTCATTATTGTATGAAATATAAATATTTCCTTCGAATTGATAGTTTTGAGTTATTTCGATTAAGTCTTTTAAAATTAATTCTTTTTTAAGATCAAAAGAACCTGTTATATTATCAATTATCAAAGAATCTTGTATTGTTTTAATACCGATTAATTGTAATTTTTCAATAGCTTTTTCAATATCTATTTTTTGTTTTATTTTTGTTATGTTTATATGATTGTAATTATTTTTTTCTTTACTTCTGAAAATAGTATAAATGTATTCTGAAGTAAAAATTATGAAGTTATTATATATTTTTGTTTTAAATTTATTTTTATCACAAATTTCTTTAACAGTATCTAAAGATATTTTCAAACATTTAATACTGACTTTAATATTTGTAACTTTAGTGTCATACATCCTTTCATCTAAGAGTATCAAATATTACTAATAACTATTCGAAAAAGAATGCCTTATAAAAGCGATAATAGGGGGGTGGGTTCCCAAGTTCTAGAACTCTCTGAAGAAATGTCAAATGGATTAGATCTATTTGATTACCCTCAAGAAGATACATCAATTATTTCAGGAAAAACTATTGAACACCACCTTGCTACAGCATTAAATGAAAATAATAATGTTTTTGAATTTATTATCCCGAGCGAAGGTCATGATTATACATATCTACCTATGACTAGACTAGAAGGAGAATTAAAAATTGAAAAAACCGGTGCTAATGCTGGTAGGGTGGCTGCTGCAGATCTAGTTGCGCCTATTAATCTTATGGCTATTGCATTATTCAGACAAGCAGAATGTGAACTGAATGGTGTTCAAATTGCTGATTTAACAAGTCCAAATTTTCACTATAAAAACTATTTTGAAACAATGCTAACTTATGGTAACGATGCTAAAAAAACTCATCTACGTAATTGCTTATATTATCCTGACACTGTAGGAAAAGAAGAAACTTTTACGGGTGACTGTGAATCATTTGTGAAAAGAAAAGCTTTTCTAACACAATCTGCTGATAATACTTTTCAATTTTCAACACCTATACACATTGATTTTTTTGATTCTAAAAGATTTCTTATTCCGGGTGTCACTATTAAACTGAAACTTATTAAAAATGATGATAAATTTCTTTTGATGTCTGCAACAGATACATGGAAACTATCGATCAAAAACTTAAAAATTGTTACGAGAAAATTAACAATTCATCCTCAAATTGTTGAGAAACATAAAGAAATGATTCAAAAACAACCTGCAATTTATCCAATTTCTCAAAGTAAGATTAAAACATACATTATTAACCAAGGAATCAGCTCAACAAATATTTCAGGTATCTACAGAGGTAAATTACCTAGAAGTTTAATTTTTGGATTTGTAAAATCAGCAGGTTTTAATGGAAGTTTTGATACAAACCCTTGGTTGTTTAAGCATTTTAATGTTTCTTATGTCGGTTTAACTATTAACGGCACTCCCGTCCCGGCAACAGTGTTCCAACCGGACTTTGCTAATGGAAAGTGTATTAGAGAGTATAGACATTTGCTTGATAACCTAGGAATCTATCATGAAAATGAATCAAACATGATCGATTTTGAGATGTATAAAAACAATACATCACTATTTGCTTATGATTTAACACCAGATTTGTGTAACAGCTATCATAATCATATTGAAAATTCTGGCTTTATTAATCTAGATCTACAATTTAAGAACGCTTTGACTGAAAATATTACTCTAATTGTTTTTGCGACTTTTAACGAAACGGTCAAAATAGATGCAGCAGGTCAAGTTATTTTAGATCAATAAAATGAGTGGACTAACTAACGGCTATGTTGAAAAAATAGGGAAAAAACACTGTAAAGGTTTTATTGGTGTTTTTCCTTGTAATATACAACCCAAAAATATGAAGAATGAAAAAAACTTTTCGCTAATATTCAACGAATCAAAACACAATGAAGATGGAAGTCATTTTATTGCTGTATGTTCAAATTCTAATAATATTTATTATTTTGACAGTTTAGGTTTAAAATGTGAGAATGCATATATTTTAAAATTTTTGAATCAATTTGATAAAAAAATCATTGAAAATAACAAACAAATACAAAGCTATAATAGCATCTTTTGTGGATACCATTGCCTGGCTTTTGTCTTATATATGTCAATGAATAAAAAATATGAAAGTTTTTTTACTTTTTTTGATGATAACAATTTAAAACTTAACGATGAAATAGTTATACATTTGTTAATAAAATTATTAAAATAAAATCTCTTTTTTATTTAGTTTTACTAATTATGCTATTAGAAATGTTTAAATATTTATGAAAAAAGTCTCCTTTCATTATATCAGAAGGGTTGTTTTTATACAAATAAAAAAATTCCGTTAAAAATAGTATAATAATAATAAGTGATATAATATGTAAATAACATTTTGAAACAAACTTAAATATTACATTATTTTTGATAGTTTCTGAAAAGTTAGAATTATCCATCTTAATTTTGAAGTGTACAAAAAACGTTGCAAAATTTATTTTATTGTTCTAAACATGTGTTTGAAACATGAATGAGTCTCAAAATCGTTTCAGTTCGCATCTTAACTTCCTTTAAGATGTGTAACGTAAAAAAACTGTTAATATTTTTTTATATTCTCATATCGATAAAAGCAACCAAATCAAACAAAGATAATTTTGAGAACATTTTTGGAAATTTCTTCGAAAAAGTTGAAGAGAAAGCAATCGAAACTTCCTCAAACACTCAAACAACAAATCTATCAACTTTTAATTACACGGTATGTCAAAAAATCTCTCACTTATAATTTTACAAATGAACTATTTAGTTTGACATGTTTTGACAAACTGTTGAAATAGTTCAAAGGGGTGCGGTAAATATCACTTTACAACCCTAAATTGCTCGTTAACTCAAGAATTTTTCTCATACTTAATCATTCATTTATAGATATGGAAATCCGGGTTAAAGCAGGGAAAATGTGACCTATTTATTTGAACACCTTACAAACAAAGAACGAAAAAAATCAATCATTTCATAGTAACACATTTTTCTTGAAATTTTATTTACAGAAACGAAATGAAAATCATGAAATATCAGGAAAACTACAAAACACTGAGAAAAGCAATCAAAATCAAAATCTTATCTTTATTTTAGTCATGACAACTGTTATTTCATTGTTTTTTAACATTTTTCTTATTATATTGAACATAATGGTTTGTCAAAAAATGTGTAAGAACAAAAAAAGTTCTATTAAATTAGTTAGTTACACAATAAATCAATTATAATTTAACAAAGTGTTGCTTTACTACATTTATTACACTTACCTTTAAATCTTTTAATTAATACAGAATTAATAGGATAACTATGCAAGCCACATGGTAGCATATATCTTTTTGAGTCGAAACATGACAAAGCTTTTTTATTTCGTACAACAGTGTATAGATTATGTTTTTGGGAAACAATACCTGTATAATAATGTCTTATATCTTTTTGATTAAATAGACATTTCTTATATTCTCTAAACTTCAATCTATTTTTTATTGCCATTTTACCTAGACCTTTTGCTGTTTTCTTGAAATCGTATTTTTCTGTTAGAACATTTTTAATTTTTAATGCGTAACATTTACTACGCAATCCAACATATTCAACACATTCTGAATTACAATCAATCTCGTCTTTAAAGTAACCTAGCTGAGCCTTATTTGTTTCATCGAAGTAAGGGTTTTCTTTGCTATAGTTACTATAATCCATAAACTCAGACATTTCGTAATTGAATTTGTTATTGTCTTTAACAAATATACAAAATGAATCTGTGTCAGTGAAAAGTAATTCTATATTTTGTTTTCCACATTTCTTTAGAATTTTGTTGTAGTAGAAGTCGTACATAAAATGTTTACTCTGAAATAAAATAGATAAAAATTATAAAATTATAATAAGACCAATTGGGCTACCCGGCTTTGCCCGGGATTTTTTTATTTTTTAAGCTCTGTCTCTACCCTATAACTCTAACAAAACCGTCAGAATAGAAAAACTGTCAGAAATTTAATTAATTTATACTTACATATTCTAAGATTGTGAATCCTATTCCATAGGGTTTATTATGATTTATTTCTGGTAGAAAGTGTGATGTAGTTACTAAATCATCATCGATAATTGAAAAGTTTTTAAATGTGTGAGAAGTTGAAGCCTTTTTAAAACTTTCTTCAGTTTTATGCATTTTTATAGATATATAATCTCTTACATTTTCAATAGTTTTTCCGTAGCAACTATTACTTATAGTTTTGAAAAGATTTTTCTCAAACAACGAGTTGGAATTTTTGCGTTCTTCAGTACATTTTTCAATGAATGGTGTTAAAAAACTTTTTTGAACAAACTGTAGTATTCTATGAATTTTTGTTAATTTTAATCCTAGTTGTAAATATAGTTGTAAATTTTTGATGTGAACAACATAATTTTCTTTTTTTCTAAATGATGTTATTAGCTTTGTAGATTTATAATTTTTAATATTATCACAACAGTTTTTTGAGTATTCTGAAAGATGACTTGAAGTTACTTCCATAGTTTCAGGTGCTAATGGATAATCGTTATGTAGACAATGTAATTCCTCAGGGTATTCTAGATCTACTTCTAGTATATATCCAATATCAGAATTTAAGTCTATTTTTGAAACTTTAAAATTTTCTAAATGATAATCAGGAATCCATTTAAAGTGTGAATAAGGAAGCTTCCCCATTTGAGCATGTCCATAAAGATTGTTAGCATCAATGTAACGTATTGCTGAAATGTTCTCACTGTCAAATTTTGAGTTCTTTGTGAGAATGCCAAAATTCACATCGTCATCAATCTTATTTTTCACAGCTTTGTAACGAGTATTAATGAAAGATATGCCACCTCTTATACCTCTTTGAATAAGTTGGATTTGGTCAATATCAGTGGGTAATCCAATTTCGCATTTTGTTAATTTTAACATTGTGTCCCAACCAAATCCAGGCAAACTTATATAATGTACAGGATCAAGATTAGCAAATTTCATCATAGTAGATCTAAACTTTTGCATTATTTCTCCCAGAACTATAACATCTATAGCACAGTAAAGTTCACAATATTCGGTCAAATTCTTAATATTGAATTTTGACCAAACTTTTTTAGCAAATAAATAGTCTTCTCTAGAAATACTTCTTTCAGAAATTGAACTATAGAAATCTTTTCGTGGCGGTAAATCCAATGTCGAATCCATTTTCGAAAGACTTGTGCTGAAAAAAGCGCGTAAGCGTTATTAATTTGCGTACGAAAGAAAGCTTTGGAAAGTATAAATAGAAAATTAATATCTTAGTTTTCATCAGTTTTTCAAAAACCTCTACAGGTCAAAACTTCATTTACTTAACCTTAAATAAAAATAAAAATGTCTCAACAAATCAAATTAGTTTGCCACATCGAAGCAGCAACAACACCCGACATCATTTTCCCAATGTGCTTGGGAATGCACATCTACTCGTCAGAAAATCTACTAATCGAGTCGGGGAAGAGGGCTTTTGTGGAAACTGGTGTTTCCATAGAAGTCCCTACAGGCTTCTACGCTCAGGTTGTCGGGCGATTTTCCCTGACAACAATTGGGATATACGTGTCGACCGTAACGTTTGATCATTCTTATCATGGCACGATCAGAGTCATGATACAGAATGACGGTCGACACGAATACCCGATAGCTATCGGGGACAAGATTGCTGAGGTCTTGATTATGCCGCTGGACAACCCGGTTTGCGTCCACAGGAATTTATTTGAAGACCTCGGGAATCCTGAGTCGATGATGATGCCGGCTGTGTTACCAGATCTATCAACGGACCCAGAAGCACTTCAAATGTAAGTTTAGGTAAATAATAAAAATACTCACCAGTATTCATAGCAAAAAAATCCTTTTTTCAGTGTCATTTCAAACTTCTCTTTATCAAAAATCCCGTTTGTTTGTACAAGTTTTGAGTTTCGTAGTAGAGGATAATCATGATTTGAAATTTTTAAGTCATCAGAAAGTTTTGCTAGTGAAGATGCTAAAAATGCGAGACTATCAAGTAACATAAACGAATTGAATTTAATCATTCTAAAGTGTTCCATATTATATGGAAGAATATATAAATTTTTAACATCTTTTTTTGTTAAAGACTTAACAATAAAATGGAAATCGTATCTAGATCCAGAATGCATAAAAATTTTTAAATATTTTTGTCGCCTTCTTCTTAGGTTACAAGAGTTGTGAGCTGCCGAGATGAAAAGACCGGTCGAGTGGTCATGGTCGTGGACCTTATAATCCTTTTTTGTGAATTCTCTACCGCACATATAACAACATTCACTTAAATTGTATAAAATTTCTTCTTCCTCTGATAACTTTTTCATTTTTTTAATATTATTTATATAATTTTTTATCCATATTTTTTCCTGACATAATAAATCATCTAAAAAAACATCTGACGCATTATCTCCAGAGTATTTTTTTTCATATAAAATCTTATTATGCTTATCAACAATAATAAAAGAAAAACAAATAGGTTTTTGAATATTTTCAAATCTTGTATAAGATATATCACACTTACATCGTAGTGTATGACAAGTTTCACACTTATTATCTAATGTAGTTAGAGAACTTTCAAAGTCTAGATAACCAACTATATTTTCATAAAATTGATTCTCGTATTTCTTAAATGAAATAGTATTATTTGTTTCATCTGGAACTTTCTCTATTTGAGCTCTATTTAGTACACATTTCTGATGATGTGAATCTCTTTTTAATTTATTTGAAAATTTGTTTAAACAATTTGAACAATAAAAACTATTTTTATAGAAAGTACCATTATCATTTTTATATGATTTAGAAAGAAACTTGTCTAAATTTTTTATTAATATAAAATGATTAATAGATAAATTTTCTTTTTCAATCGGTACTATTAGTAAGTTAACTAAATTTTTTCCATTACCTATTGATGACTGAATGGGAAAAATTTTTTTTTCTGATAAGAAAAATATGTTTACTTTAATATCTAAATGTTCATTTAGTTTAACAAACTTTTTTACATCCTTAATTGATGTTGGAAAATTAATTCCTTTAATGTTGAATGTTTTGATATACTTCTTATACGATTTAGTATATTTTTTATCTGAAATATCAATATTTTTTCCATATAAGACTTCAGCTATACAATACAACAAACATTGATCATTTTTACTTGTTACATTAACAAGGTGTTTGTTATTTGGTATATTTTTAATGTTGCTAGAACAAAATTTGTTAGAACCCATTAACAAAGAGTTCATTCCACAAATTTCTAAATCCATCGCAATTGGTCTATTAAAAACCCAGTTTGATCCGTTATGTAAAAAAGATTCAACTTTTTCAGAATGTTCTAACATAGCATTTTCAATATTCTTTTTAATTCTACTTTTTTCTATAGGTGCTGATGTATAAGTCTTAGATCTAAAAGGAATAGTTGCTCTAGAAATCAACTCATTTTTACTATCAAACATATTCATGTCTGCAAGTAAAATAATACAGTACTTAATAATATTTTGTTTTGCTGACTCGTGGTAAATAACTTTCTTTATCTCATTCTTAATAAATGAATTTTGAGCTTCTGCCAAAGTTATAAAATCAGTTTTATTATATAAGTATCTATAACATATAACTGATTTTCTGAAAGCAGTTTCTTTTACTTCGAAAAAATCACTTGGTTTATGATAGTTATCATGATGGAATTCTAAGTCCTTAAAATCATCAAAAAGTAAACCACAAAGTAGACAATTTATTACATTTTTAGACCCAGAATGTTTACGGGCGAAATGTCTTTTTAAATTATTTTTTCGAGTAAAATTAATACTGCAAGTTGGACATTTGAAGCTCATTATGAAATGAATATATTTTTTGGATTTCTACATATATTTATACGCAAAAATAAAATTGCTTTCTAATTTGAAAACTATTTTTCTTTTTCATCGCACGCCTTAATCTCACGCGTACGCCAAAAGTTTTATATAAAAGGAGGGTATCTGTATTTAAAAAATCATTCAAAATTTTCTGACCTACCAATAAACATGAGTAAGAGAAAACAAAATAATGATTCCGTTTCGGAGAGCGAGTCCGAATGCTCAGATGGGAGGAACTATGAAGACTCGTCGTCGTCGGAAAACGAAAGCGAGAAAAGTAGTAGTAGTTCAGTCAAAAAGAAGAAGAAGGAAAAGGAATCCTCCAAAAAAACGAAAGTACAACAAAAAAAAGTAGAAGATAAACCTATTCCTATTAAAAAAGATAAAGATAAATCAAAAAGTCGAAATCACAAAAACAGACCACCTAAAGGTTTTGATGAAGATATCTCTTTAGATATGTCGTTGAATAAGTTAAACAAAAAGAGAGTTAAGCTTTCTTCCAACATTTTGATTGAAACTAAAATTGTTGAAGTAAAAGAACAAGGAAAAGAAAATTTTTCTTTTCCTGCTCTTGTTTTTGTCAAAAAGATGTCTGATGGTAAATTGTTTGAGTTCAATTTACCTCTAAATATTTCTGTTAAACTTCAGGACGCTTTGGAATACATCAATGCTAAATAACTAAATAAACTTATTTAACCTTCAAAATATCTCTTTATTTTGAAGTTATAATTTTAATTCAATTAATTTAACTTTACCGTCTTTACTCTTCATATTTAATTTATATTTATTAAAATTTGTTAACTATTTTGACCTGCTGCAATTTGTAGTGTGGTAAAGTACTCGCTTGGGGATCCGGCAACCCGAGTTCGATTCACTACAAATTGTTGCAAAGTCAATTTTTTTATAATTTTTTTAATTTTTTAATTTAATAAATTTATTCTAATCAATGAAAATGAAAATAATAAATATTATTTTAATGTAACTATTTTAAATAATAAATCTCAATAGCTCAATCGGTTAGAGCAGGCAACGAAAATGCGCGACGATGTTAGGTTCGATTCCTAACTTGAGATTTTATTTAAAGTTTTTTCATTAATTAAATAATAATTTTAATGTCACTATTTTAAATATTATATCTCAATAGCTTAATCGGTTAGAGCAGGCAACGAAAATGCGCGACGATGTTAGGTTCGATTCCTAACTTGAGATTTTATTTAATCTTTTTCATTAATTAAATATTATTTGATTGTAAGTCTCTCAATAGCTTAACAGGATATTTAAAGCAGGCAACGGAAATGCGCTAGGATGTTGGGTTCGAGTCCCAACTTGAGACCTTATTTAATTTAATAATATTTTATTTTTATTACTTATATTTTCAATTGTGCAACTTATATATAAATGTATACATGTATTAAAGATATAAATAAATTGATCAAGTTATAATCTGTTTTTATTTATTCATTTATCAAAATCATAAAACCAGTAATAAAATTTCACTTTATACCGTCTAAGCAATGAACAGTGTTGTAACGTGTTCGCCTCGTGATCTGAGAATCCGAGTTCGATTCACTGTTATTGTTTGTACGGACCTTTTTATTTTATTTTTGTATTTATATGTATTTACCTATTTACACAATCATCGAAATTTGGAGTATAATTATTATTAATTTATTTACACTAGCATCGAAATTTGGAGTCAAAATAAAGAAGCATCGAAAGCCGGGGCAAAACCGGAAAAGGACTGGTCCGCCGCCGGACCAG
>Ga0207936_1000065_pt1 | contig 21865 bp, 19 predicted proteins | sample LakMenEpi19Nov10_FD_150715 | JGI IMG/M metagenome (GOLD analysis project Ga0207936, IMG submission 150715) | Freshwater microbial communities from Lake Mendota, WI - 19NOV2010 deep hole epilimnion (SPAdes) | ecosystem: Environmental > Aquatic > Freshwater > Lake > Epilimnion/Euphotic zone ... | reverse complement strand
CGTGATACACCTCGGCCATCGATGCAATTTTTTTTGCCTCGAGCAACCCACCGCAACGACCAAGGTTTGGTTGCAAAATTGACGCGGCGCCATGTTTGAGCAGCTGATGAAACTCATATTTCGTCGTGAGTCGTTCGCCCGCAGAGATAGGAATGCTGGTGGCTCGCGCAACTTTGGCAATCTCCTCTGGCGAATCCGGCGGAACCGGCTCCTCAAACCACAGTGGGTCGTATTTTTCTAGCTGCTTCGCTAAACGAATTGCACCGGACGCGCTGAACTGGCCGTGTGTCCCAAACAAAATGTCGGCCCGGGTGCCAACAGCTTCGCGTACCGCGCGCACCATTTTCACGGAGAGATCCATTGCTTGCAGCGCAGGCTGGCGTCCGTCAAATACCGAATAACGGCCTGCTGGGTCGAACTTCACTCCGGTGAAACCGCGTTCCACTTCGCGCACTGCAGCTTCCGCTGCAGCTGCTGGATCGTTATAGACGGGATCGTCGGAATAGACGTCTACGCCAACGGGTGGATAGAGGTAGGTGTAAGCGCGCAATTTGTCGTGCACTCGCCCACCCAACAACTCGTAGACGGGCTTGCCGGTTTCTTTGCCGCAAATGTCCCACATGGCCATCTCTAAACCACTGACGATCCCGCCAGTGGTGAGATCTGGGCGAAGTGAATAGCCCCGCCCGTACACATTCCTCCACATCATTTCGATATGAAAAGGATCGTGACCGATGACGTGACGTTGCGCTACCTCTTCGATCATTTTGGCAACAAGATGTGGTGAGTACGTTGCCGTATACACCTCGCCGATGCCGGTGACGCCCGAGTCGGTTGTCAGCTTGACGAAAATAAAATACCGACCGCCAAATCGCGGAGGTGGGTTACCCACCACAAAGGTTTTGACGTCGGTGACCAGCATGTTAGAAAACGATCACGTTTCGAAGTGCTTCGCCGCGCTTAACTGCGTCGATTGCTTCGTTGATTGCCTCGATTGGATATGTCTTGGTAACCAACTCATCCAATTTGACACGACCTTGGCCGTACAGATCTACAAGATTTGGAATATCAACTTGAATACGGGCTGAACCCATCTTGGATCCAAGAATGTTTTGGCTGTAAGCCGCCATTGTGCCTGGGTCGATCTCGGACATCACTCCGCTTGCTGGCATGCCAACCAAGACAACCGAACCACCCTTGCCGAGCATGCCGTACGACGAGTCAAATGCCGATTTCACACCAACCGTGACGAATACATAATCTGCGCCGCGACCATCAGTGATCTCAAGCACACGCTCGGCCACGTTTTCCGTTTTGGAGTTGATTCCGTGCGTTGCACCGAAGCCCTTCGCTGCCTCAATCTTGTTGTCAGCAATATCAATTGCAATAACCGAGCGCGCGCCGCTGACATGGGCACCCTGAATTGCATTAAGCCCGACGCCACCCGTTCCGATAACTGCAACATGGCTACCTGCAGGAACTTTTGCCGTGTTGGTTACTGCGCCGAAGCCAGTGATGACACCGCACGCAAGCAGCGAGGCCGACGAGAACGGAATGTTTGTAGGTACTGCTACGCATTGCGATTCGTGCACGAGCACTTTTTCGGCAAAGCCACCTGTTCGCATGCTTTGAACAATCGATTTACCGTCTTTGTCGGTAAGTGGCGACTTGGCGTCAAGCGGAAACTGGGTGCTGCACGTTACGGGATTGCCCATGCTGCATCCGTGGCAGTGGCCGCACGAGCGAATGAGTGTGACAACAACATGCTCTCCCACTTTCACCGTGGTGACACCGTCGCCTACTTCTTCGACTACTCCAGCGCATTCGTGCCCATAAATGGCAGGAAGTGTGCCGCCCCAAGAACCTTCGGCATAAGTAATGTCGCTGTGGCAAATTGCGACTGCTGCCACTTTTACACGCACTTCACCTGGGCCGGTTTTTGCTAACTGAACATCTTCAATGACCAGGGGCTTACCAAATTCGCGACACACTGCTGCTTTCATACAGAACCTCTACAACGTTTCGAAGGGGGATAATCGGACTTACTTAATGTAGTCGGCTGACTCCTCGTCAAGTATTTTCATCAGTTCGGACATGAACATTTGGGCCGCTTCCGGATATTCGTCCCACTGTTTCCGTGTGGCGGACGCGACCGCGTCGCCAATGAGCGAGAGTGGCTGGCCCGTTGAAAGTGCGAGAACCTGCAGCTTGGACGCGTGTTCCAAGTAGTACAACTTTTCGAAACACTCGGCAACCGTAGGCGCCGCAACCAGCACTCCGTGATTGCCCAAGAAAAGCACATCCTTGCCCTCAGTCATCAGTGAAGCAAGGCGCTCCCCTTCGCTGGCCTCTAGCAACATGCCCGAGTAGTTGCGGTCGTAGGCAATTCGTTGGAAAAATCGACACGCGTTTTGATCAAGCATCAAAAACTCGAAACCATCAAGGCAAGCAAGCGTCGTTGCGTATGGCATGTGGGAATGCATGAGCACGCGGGCATTGGGAATTTTCTGATGAAGGTGTGAGTGCAGAATCCATGCCGTTGGATCGACCCCGTGGTCGATGCCATCATCGTTGATTTTTGCAGTATCAATCAGCACCAGTTCGCTTGCGCGCATTCTCGAGAAGTGTCTACCGCGTGGATTGATCAAGAATTTCTGACCGTCATCACTCACCGCAGCGCTGAAGTGATTGGCAACGGCTTCGTGGTAATTGAGCCTTGCCGCCCAACGAAATGCGGCCGCCAGTTCTCGACGAGTTTGTTTTATCTCACCCATGACCCCCCGATCACTGCAACGCTTAGCGCAGAAACTACTCCAGTTCGGCTGGGAAACCCGGGGCGCGCAAATCGGTGTTGGTTGCGTCTTCGAGCAGCTTCACCACCTGTGAAGACCATGCGTCTCCACCGTAAGCAGCCTTTGCACGGATGAAGGTTTGGTATGTGTGGCCAGCCAAATCAAGTGGCACGCCGAACTCGTTGCCGTACTCCATTGCGAAGCCCAAGTCCTTTAACGCCAAGTCCATCGTGAAATTGATGTTGTAACTGCCGTTCAAAATCACTTGGCTTTCGGTTTCGTGAACAAAACTGTTTCCAGATGATTCCTTGATTGCTTCAAACGCAACACCCAAATCGAGCCCGCCGCGTTTCGCGAGCATCAATGCTTCGCCTGCCGCAACAAGGTGAATGAACGCAAGCATGTTGGTGATTACTTTGATGACAGCAGCGCTGCCCAACTTGCCGATGTACAACACCGGCTTGCCCATCGCGTTCAGTGCCTTTTCATGGGCCTGAAACACACTTTGCTCGCCGCCAACCAGCACTGTGATGTCGCCATGTGCAGCCTTGTGAACGCCGCCGGTTACCGGTGCTTCCAGCACGTTGATGCCCTTTGCCTGGCACAACGCGCCAAGACGAAGCGTTTCGCTCTGATCATTGGTGCTCATGTCTACCCAAGTTGCTGCGACAGAGCGAGATGCAAGCGAGTCGATCACGCCATCCTTGCCCGTCAGCACGATGTCAATCGCGCGCGGGGAAGGCAAGCAAGTGAACACCGTGTCGGATGCGTCGCAGAGTTCCTTAATTGAGCCCGCCAATTTTGCACCCTTGGCAACAAGAGGTGCTGCTGCATCCTTATTCAGGTCGTAGACGGTTACTTCAAAACCGTTTCGAACAAGGCTTCCAGCCAAGAACTTGCCGATATGACCCAAACCGATAAATCCGCAACGCATATGTTCCCCTTTATTGCTTTGTGAAATGAATAATTACAGCTGAATCCAAGTGGTCTTCAAGTTGGTGTAGCCCTCGATCGAGTGCAGTGAGCGATCGCGACCAGTACCCGATTGCTTGAATCCGCCGAATGGTGTTGTGATCGAACTGCGATCGAACGTGTTTACCCAAACGGTTCCGGCACGCAACTGACGAGCGATCTTGTGCGCCTTGCTGACATCGCGTGTCCACAGCGCTGCACCCAGGCCGTACTGCGAATCGTTGGCAATGCGCACTGCATCTTCATCGTTCGTGACACGAACCGAACCCAAGACTGGGCCAAAGATTTCTTCTTTCTCGATTCGCATTCCGGGCTTCACGTTTTGGAAGATCGTTGGCGGAATGAAGATGCCACCCTTTACCGGCTCTACGGGTTTGCCGCCGGTGTGAATAGTTGCGCCCTCTTGCAAACCAATGTTGATGTACTCATTGACTCGGTCGAACTGCGAACGGTCGACAATGGTTCCCATTGCCGTCTTCGGATCGTAAGTGTCACCAGGCATGATCGTTTCGGAAACCTTGCGCACTTTTTCTAGCAATTCATCTTCGATCTTTTGATCCACAATCATGCGTGTGCCCGCATGGCAGGTTTGGCCAGCGTTGTAGAACACTCCCCACGCGATTGCAGATGCCGCGGCATCAACGTCTGGGCAGTCGGAAAGAACGACGTGCGGTGTCTTGCCGCCAAGCTCGAGCGAAACTGCCTTCGCGTTGCTCTCTGCCGAATACTTCAAGAAGTACTTGCCCACCTCTGTGGAGCCGGTGAACGCCAGCTTGTTGACGTCCATGTGCTTACCAAGGGTGCCGCCGCAGCTTGGGCCGAAGCCGTTCACCACGTTGAACACGCCGGCAGGCACGCCCGCCTGCACGGCTAGCTCGGCAAACAAGAGCGCCGAAAGTGGCGACTGTTCTGCCGGCTTCAAGATGACGGAGTTGCCGCCGGCGAGAGCCGCGCCAACCTTCCAGGAAGAAATGATGAGTGGGTAGTTCCAGGGCACAACTGCGCCGACAACGCCCATTGGTTCGCGCTCGATAAGGGCGATGCTGTCGCGAGGGACGGGCGCAATCTCGCCGTACAACTTGTCGATTGTTTCGGCGTACCACTGAATGTTGTTGGAGCACGATACAACGTCGACGTTGAGCGAGTCGCTAATTGGCTTGCCGCAGTTCATGGTTTCGAGAAGCGCGAGCTCTTCTGCATTGTCTCGAATAAGTTGCGCCCACTTCAACATGATGTTCTTGCGATCGAGAGGGGCCATTTCGCTCCACACTCCCGAATCGAAACTTGCTTTTGCAGCAGCTACCGCTCGATTGACGTCTTCAACATCGCCTTCGGCAACATGAGCAATGACCGATCCATCTCGTGGGTTAATCGACTCGAATGTCTTGCCGCTGACCGCATCAACAAACTTGCCGTTGATGAACAGTTGCGTTCGGGCAACTTTCTGTGCTGCTCGCTTTGTCCAGTCGGCGGTGGTGAGTGTGCTGGCCATGGGGTTCTCCAAAGGGGTCGTGGTATATCAGGGCGAAGAAACCGTACCAGCCGTCCTAGGCTCTCCGAAATGAAGACACAGCGCCTACTCGTGATTGCCTCAGTGGAGCGCACGGGCAGCACGCTTCTTTGTTCTATTTTGCGGGGCACCCAAGCTGCCGGGGCACCCGAGGAATACCTCAATATTCAGACCAAGAACTTTGCTCGGCTACGCAAGATGGTGGGCGCACCCAAACTTCGCTTATCTCAATTACCGATGGCCCTGGCCAGGTTCGCAACCGGTCGATACAGCTGGAAAGACATTTCGTCCTTCTCGCAAGTTTCCTTTCGCGACTATCTGCTCGCGGTCGCTCGCGAGCGAACGACTCCCAATGGCGTATTCGGCGTGAAGATGCACTGGAACCAGTACAAGCGCCACATGCTCGACCTTGGATTTGACGTGAATGTTTGGGAAGCGCCAGTCAGTTGGGTGCGAATCACCAGAGAAAATGAATTACGCCAAGCAATATCATTCGTGCGCGCTGCACAAAGCGAATCGTGGAACAGCAATATGCAAGTTGTGCGCGAGCCGATATACGACGCCGCGGCAATCATCAGTGCCCTCAATCGCATAGCCGAAGAAAACGCAGAATGGGACAACTACTTTGCAGCAGAAGGAATTGTGCCATTGCACATCACCTACGAGCAGTTGACTCAAAATATGGATTCGACCGTGCGCAAAGTCATGGCCTTTATCGACTCCCCTGTTGATGTGGTTCCGGCCCCACAAACGAAGAAGCAATCCGAATCCACCAGCCGGCAATGGGCCGAGCGGTTCGTGACCGAGCACCCTGAACACGCACACCGATTGGGCACGCCCCAGTAACGAAGGGTGCAAAACCACGCATTCTCCTGCGACAATGGAGCCGTGAGCAACAAACACGTCTCCGATATTTTTGACCAATCAGCTTGGGACGAGGTTCAAGGCTTTTCGTTCACCGACATTACGTACCACCGCGCAAAGGCACATGGAACTGTGCGCATTGCGTTTAACCGACCGGAAGTGCGCAATGCGTTTCGCCCTTCAACTGTGGACGAACTTTTTGTTGCACTAGACCACGCAAGGCAAAGCACCGATGTTGGATGCGTGCTCCTCACCGGCAATGGCCCCTCGCCGAAAGATGGCGGCTGGGCGTTTTGCAGCGGTGGCGATCAACGCATTCGTGGCAAAGATGGATACAAATACGCAACCGGCGAAACCGCAAGCACCATCAACCAAGGACGCACAGGACGATTGCACATTTTGGAAGTGCAGCGCCTGATTCGATTTATGCCCAAGGTAGTCATCTGCGTTGTTCCCGGCTGGGCAGCTGGCGGCGGACACAGCCTGCACGTTGTTGCCGATCTAACGATTGCCAGCAAAGAACACGGTCGTTTCAAACAAACCGACGCTGACGTTGCAAGCTTTGACGGTGGCTTCGGTTCGGCTTACTTGGCTCGTCAAGTTGGCCAGAAATTCGCTCGCGAAATTTTCTTTCTTGGTCGTGAATACTCTGCCGACGATGCGAAACGCATGGGCATGGTCAACGAAGTTGTACCTCACACAGAATTAGAGTCGACCGCATTGCAGTGGGCGAAAGAAATCAATCAGAAAAGCCCCACCGCACAGCGCATGCTCAAGTTCTCGTTCAACCTGATTGACGACGGGCTAGTTGGGCAACAAGTTTTTGCTGGCGAGGCAACACGTCTTGCATACATGACCGATGAGGCAGAAGAAGGACGCAATGCGTTCCTTGAAAAGCGTGACCCTAATTGGGACGCTTACCCTTGGCAGTTCTAGAACCCTGCATAATCTGTGATCATTGACATCGAGAGCGCATCGGACGAACGGCTGCATGCGTTTCGTTGGCGAGAACGACAACTAACAACAATTGCCCAGCGAAAAAGTGTTCTTGGTGAGGGAATGTTCATCGCTGAGGGCGACTTAGTCGTTCGCCGCGCACTTGAGGCAGGCTGCAAGCCAGATGTGGTGCTGTGCGATCCAAAATGTGCGCACGAGTTTGCCGACTCCGTTCATCAAGCCGGCGGCACAACCCTGACCGCCTCCGCCGATATCCGTCGAGAAGTAACCGGGCTTGGAGTACCACTTGATGCAATTGGTGTTTTTCTTCGACCACCAATATCGGATGCGCTAGACCTAATAAATATCTCGACACGGATCATCGTGTTGGATTGCGTTGATAATCCCAGCAATGTAGGCACCATTGCGCGCAGTGCTGCGGCGCTGGGCTGGAACGCGCTGCTGCTTGACAGCACTTCCGCCGACCCGCTGGCCCGCCGGGCACTTCGCGTAAGCATGGGCACCACCTTCAAGCTGCCATTTGCACGAGTGTCCAATGTTGGCGAGACACTCCAACTTTTGGCAGCACGTGGGTTCTCGATTGTGGGCATGACGCCGCACCACCCGACCAAAAAGGTGGAGAGCCTGCGGGAGATACGGCTTGCAGAGAATCAGCCACGAGCGGTTGTGCTCGGTTCGGAGCGCCAAGGACTTAGCGATGCAGCACTTGAACACTGCAATTTGCTGGCACGTATCGAAATGGCCGACGGTATTGACTCGCTCAATGTCGCGGCCGCTACCGCAATTGCGTGTTACGCGTTGCGATAGCTACTGCCCCGTATTCACTAAATGTTGAGCAGCATTGCTCATGTACTCGCTGAGCCTTGTTCGCACAGAGTCTGAAGTTGGCATGGCGTCAATGGCGCCTTGCATGTGCATCAGCCAATGATCACGTTCGCGTTCACCAATCGAAAAAGGAAAGTGGCGTTGTCTCAGCCTGGGGTGACCGCGCTCGTCCGAATAGGTTGTGGGGCCGCCCCAATACTGAATGAGAAAAAGTGACAGTCGCTCCTTGGCACCTGCAAGATCGGTGCGATCGGGATACAGCGAAATAATCACCTCATCGTTGATCACGCCCTCATAAAACTTGTTGACGAGTTCAACGAAAAAGTCGCTTCCGCCTACCTCTTGATACAGGCTGACTTCGTCACTCATAAGAGCTAGAAGAACTCGGGTTCTTCCCAACCCGGAAAAATGTCGGGAAGATCAGTCGAAACTTTTCCTGTGAACTTTGCAGGCCTCTTTTCAAGGAAGCTGGTGACGCCCTCGCGTACATCCTCGCTTCTACCGCGAATCTGTATGCCGCGCGAGTCGACACGATGAGCTTCCATCGGGTGCGACGCACCCAACATCCTCCACATCATCTGCCGAGAAAGTGCAACAGAGACCGGCGCGGCGTTATCGGCGATCTCTCGCGCCAAACCCCGAGCCACGTTCATCAGCTCGTCGGCCGGGTGGATGCTGCGCACCAAACCACCTGCAAGGGCTTCCGCCGCAGAGAACACTCGGCCAGTCAACACCCATTCCTGGGCCTGCTGGATACCGACGATTCGTGGCAGGAACCACGAGGAGCACGCCTCGGGGACAATCCCCCGGCGCGTAAATACGAAACCAAACTTTGCGGTGTCTGCTGCAATACGAATGTCCATAGGCAATGTCATGGTGACGCCGATGCCGACACCAGCACCGTTCAATGCCCCGATGATTGGCTTGTTGCACTTGAACATTCGCAGCGTCACTGTGCCGCCTCCGTCACGACGGAACTTGCTTGATGCCTCGGTGCTGAGTTTGCCATCGCTAAATGTGTCGCCACCAGCGGCCAAATCTGCACCCGCGCAGAACGCCCTACCAGCACCTGTAACAATCACTGCGCGAACATTGTCGTCGGCATCTACCTGATCGAAAGCGTCGATTAACTCGGTCATCATCACATGGGTGAATGCGTTGAGTTTCTCGGGACGATTAAGCGTGATTGTCGCGATGCCATCTTCTACTTGATAGATGATCTCTGAATAGTTGGGTGCAACTGAAGCCATACCCAACCTTACGTTGAGTGGCTAGACGTCGAGAAAGCGAGACGCAGCAATTGCAGAACCCACAGCCCCGACTACTGCACCAATTGCCAAGATCATCAGCATGACGCCACTCAGGTAACTGGACGGAACAACCAACGACGAGATGCCAGTTCCTGGCTTAAATGAGGCAACCCCATTAGTCCATGCCGAATTGAGCACCCACAAGCCACCGCACGAGACGACCGCGCCAATGAGGCCTTGCAGTAATCCTTCGAGCATGAACGGAATGCGAATGAACCAATTTGTTGCACCAACAAGCTTCATCACTTCTATCTCTCGACGTCGGGCGAACATTGCGGTTCGAATGGTGTTCCAAATGAGCCCAACCGCAACAACAAGCAACACAAGCGACATGACGAGCGTTACCGTGCGAACGAAACCAGACAGTGTTGAGATCACCTGAAACTCGTCTTCGGCCAGAGCAACGTCTTCAACACCCGGCAACGAGCGATATTGCTCGCTCAGGCTTCGAACCAGGGCCGGATCTTGCGTGATCGGAACAACTTTGAACTGGGAAGGAATGTTCTCGGGAGTAAGCAGGCTGAGCGTTACTGGGTCGCCAACGAAAATTCGTTTGGCTTCTTCATAAGTTTGTGCTTTGTCCAGATATGCAAGTTTCTCGGTGTCAATGATGGTTGGCGACGAACGAATTGTTTGGTCGACAAGCGATATTTGCTCGGGTGAGGCGTCGCTGCGGATAAACACGATCATTTCGACATCTCCGCGCCACTGCACCAACAAGTTGTCGAATGCACGTTGAATGAGCAGCGTGGCACCCACAAGAAGAAGGGCAATTGCAGAAGTAAGGATGGCCGCGGCAGTGAGTGTGAGGTTGCGCCGAAAACTGGCCCACATCTCTCGGAATGCATACATGATTTTGGCGATCATTCGTATACCCCGCGCTCTTGGTCACGCACGATGACGCCACGATCCAACTGGATTACTCGACGGCGCATGGCATTCACCACGCGGTGATCGTGCGTTGCCATCACGACCGTTGTTCCAGTTGTGTTGATTTCGTCAAGCAGCGCCATGATGCCCTCTCCAGTTGCCGGGTCGAGGTTGCCCGTTGGTTCGTCGGCCAGCAAGATAAGCGGCCGATTGACGAATGCACGCGCGATAGACACGCGCTGTTGCTCGCCACCAGAAAGCTGGTGAGGGAAACGGTCCTCTTTGCCCGCAAGGCCTACGAGATCGAGAACAATGGGAACCTGTCGATTCACCATGTGTCTTGGCTTGCCAATCACTTCTAGGGCGAACGCAACGTTTTCAAAGACTGTTTTGTTTGTGAGCAGCTTGTAGTCCTGAAAGACGTTTCCCATATTGCGCCGCAGGAATGGAACCCTCGAGTCGGAGATTTCGTTGATGTTGCGTCCTGCAACCCACACGTCACCGCGCTCGGGGCGCTCTTGCCTGTTGATCAATCGCAGCAATGTGGATTTTCCAGAACCGGATGGACCGACCAAAAAGACGAAATCGCCCTTCGCCACGTCGAACGAGGCGTCGCGTACGGCGACATTCTCGGCGCCGTATCTCTTGGTCACATTTTCCAAACGGATCATGGGGGCCCTCTCAGGTAGCCGACGCTCGTTACCGATAAGTCTAATTTATGATTCGGAGTTTGCGCGTCGCCAGCGCAGGAAGCCTTCCATAAACAGGTCCAAATCGCCGTCGAGCACACCCGCGATGTTTCCGCTTTCGATATCAGTGCGCACGTCTTTCACCATTTGATATGGCTGCATTACGTACGAACGAATCTGACTTCCCCACCCAACTGTTGCCGACTTACCTGCAATAGTTCGCAGCTCTTGTTCGCGCTCTTCTTCAATGCGTGCAGCAACCATCGTTCGCAAACGCTTCAATGCATTCTCACGGTTTTGCAACTGTGAACGCTCCTGCTGCGATGAAGCCACCAACCCAGTTGGCTCATGAATGAGACGCACCGCCGACGAAGTTTTGTTCACATGCTGACCACCTGCGCCAGATGCGCGAAACACCTCCATGCGGATGTCGCTTTCGTTTATCTCTACGTCAAGGTCGTCGAGTACTGGCCAAACCTGGATGGTCGCAAAACTTGTTTGACGACGACCCTGGTTGTCGAATGGGCTAATGCGAACCAATCGGTGCGTGCCGCGCTCGGATGTGAGCATGCCATAGGCGTAGCGCCCCCGAACTGTGAAGTCGGCAGACAGAATGCCCGCTTCGGTGCCAAGTGAAATGTCTCCAACTTCGATGGAAAAAGCTTTTCGCTCGGCCCAGCGCGTGAACATACGCAGCAACATTTCGCTCCAGTCCTGCGCATCGACGCCGCCATCTTTTGCATTGATCTGCACGATTGCGTCGGCTTCGTCATGCACTCCTGTAAACAAGCTGCGCAACTCCAGCGCATCCAGTTTCGACTTGGCGAGCGAAATGCCACGCTCGAGTTCGGGCTCCTGTGTTTCGTCGTCTACTTCTCGAGCCATCTCGTGCAACACCTCAAGATCTTCTACAGACGAAGCAAGTTGTCGGAAATCCTCAAGATCAGTTTTGAGGTTTGCATACTCGGCATTTACTTTCTTTGCGTTGTCTTGGTCGTCCCACAAATCTGGACGAGCAACGTCTACTTCAAGTTCGACCATGCGCTCTTTCCCAGCTGCCACCTTGAGATAAACGGCTGCTTCGTCTACGCGCCGGCGAAGGTCGTTGAGGTCGTTCGAGAAGTCACGCATGATGCACTAAGTATTAATGGAGTTATTCGCGCCCGTGGCACATTTTGTATTTCTTACCTGAGCCGCAAGGGCAAGGTGCGTTTCTTGGCGTTGTCGACCAATCCTCGGCAGATTTGACGACAGTCTTTTGAACGGGAGCCGAAGTTGGAATAGCTTCAGGAGACGCCTCAGAAAATGCTGTGTTTTCTTCTGTTTCGAAAGATGTCTGTTGCAAGTTTTGCACCTGCATTGTCGGCGCTTCATTCTTTACCACTTGTACATGCATCACATACTTGACAAAGTCCTGCGCGATGCCCTTCATCAATGCACCAAACATTTCGAAGCCTTCGCGCTGCCACTCGGTGAGAGGATCTTTCTGGCCCATAGCTCGAAGGTTGATGCCCTCTTGCAAATAGTCCATCTCTTCGAGATGCTCTCGCCAGCGCTGATCGATGATGCGAAGCATGACCTGACGCTCTACCTCGCGCATCGTTGATTCGCCCATCTCTGCCTCGCGTTGCGCGTAGAACCGAGATGCGTCGGCCATGATCACGTCGTACATGTCGTCGGTGTTAGCGCAATCGCCGAGGTGACCGATAGTGACAGCCGACGGCCAGAACGAAACGAGCTCGCGGGCCAAGCCTTCCAAATCCCATTCGTCATCGGCATCCGAAACGCAATGAGTCTCGATTAAGGCATCCACTGCTTCGGCCAGGTAGTCCATTGCGGCCACTTTCAAATCGAGGCCTTCAAGAATTTGGTCGCGTCGCTGATAAATGACCTTGCGCTGCTCGTTCATTACTTCGTCGTACTTAAGAACGTTCTTTCGGATTTCACCGTTTCGTTGTTCGACGGTGGACTGCGCACGCTCGATGGCTTTCGTGACCATGCCCGCTTCAATCGCTTCGTCCTCAGGAAGCGCGCGACCCATCACCCAGCTGAGTGCGCCAGTGGCAAACAGGCGCATCAATTCGTCATCGAGGCTGAGATAGAAGCGGCTTTCGCCCGGGTCTCCCTGACGGCCTGCACGACCACGCAATTGATTATCGATTCGCCTCGACTCGTGGCGCTCGGTGCCAAGAACATACAGACCACCAAGTGAACGAACCTTGTCGCCTTCCTCTTGGCAAGAAACTTTGTACGACTTCACGAGCTCGTCATAACGAGCCTTTGCGGCCACCCTTGATGCGCGGTATTCGTCGGACATTTGGGCAAGCGGAAGAAGCAAGTCGGCTTCGTCGGCGAGCGTGTCGGGCGCAAAGCCTTCGCGAAGAACATGTTGCTGAGCAAGACCCTCGGGATTGCCGCCCAGCAAGATGTCGACGCCTCGACCAGCCATGTTTGTTGCGACCGTTACAGAGCCAAGCCTTCCAGCCTGAGTGACAATGATGGCCTCGCGCGTGTGCTGTTTTGCGTTCAACACTTCGTGCTTAATGCCGCGCTGATCCAATTTGCGCGACAACAACTCGCTCTTTTCGACGCTGACAGTACCGACCAAGATTGGCTGGCCTGTTTTGTGCCTTGCTTCGATGTCGTCTACCACCGCAGTGAACTTTGCTGTTTCCGACTTGTAGATAAGGTCGGCGTTGTCGACTCGGACCATGGCGCGGTTGGTTGGAATTGGCACCACCTGCAGGCCGTATGTGTTCATCAGTTCGGCTGCTTCGGTTTGAGCCGTTCCGGTCATTCCGCTGAGTTTGTCGTACATGCGGAAGTAGTTCTGCAACGTGATCGTTGCAAGAGTCTGATTCTCTTCTTTGATCTTGACGCCCTCTTTGGCCTCAACCGCCTGGTGAATACCCTCGCTCCACCGGCGACCTTCAAGAATTCGTCCGGTGAACTCGTCGACGATTTTTACTTCGCCGTCTTGAACGATGTAGTCCTTGTCGCGGTGATACAGCACTGCAGCTTTCAGAGCAACCTGCAATTGGTGGACCAAGTTTTGCTGCACTTCGTCGTACAAGTTGTCGATGCCTAATTGTTGTTCGACTTTCTCGATACCGGCTTCGGTGGGCACAACAATTCGTTTGTCTTCTTCCACTTCGAAGTCGACATCACGTTTTAGCGAACGAACGATGCTCGCAAAGCGGTAATACATCTTTGCGGCATCGGCCAAACGACCGGAGATAATCAACGGCGTACGCGCCTCGTCAATCAGAATGGAGTCGACTTCGTCGACGACAGCAAAATGATGACCGCGCTGCACCTTGTCGTCTTTTGTGCCGGCCATGTTGTCGCGCAAGTAGTCGAAACCAAATTCGTTATTCGTTCCGTAGGTGATGTCGGCTGCGTAGTCGACACGCTTCTCTGCAGGAGATGTGCGAACGCCAGGGATTACCAAACCAACTTCCAAGCCCATGAAGCGATGAATGCGACCCATCCATTCGGCGTGAAAGCGCGCAAGATAGTCGTTGACCGTGATGACGTGCACTCCGTTGCCACTGAGCGCGTTGAGATAAGCGGGCAATGTGGAGACAAGTGTCTTTCCCTCACCCGTGCGCATTTCTGCAACCCAACCTGCGTGAAGCGCAGCGCCACCCATCAACTGCACATCGAAATGCCGCTGGCCAATGACACGCGACGAGGCCTCCCGCACAACGGCGAATGCCTCGATCATGAGATCGTCGACATCCTCGCCGCGCTCGATGCGCTGGCGGAACTCGATGGTCTTGGCCTGCAATGACGTGTCGCTTAGGGCCTTGATCTCGGGCTCGAGCGCGTTGATGTCCGGGACAATGGCCGCCAGGGCTTTGACCTTTTTGCCCTCACCGGCACGAAGAATGCGATCTAGAAGGGCCATGCGACCATTGACTCTACCTGCGCTCGGATGGTGCCGGAGTAGCAGCAAATGCCGCACACGTCACGCGAATGGCGCCTGCTTCGCGAAGCGCGGTTGCAGCACGTCCGAGGGTTGACCCTGTTGTTACGACATCATCGACCAGCAACACTCGCCCCACGCTGCCACATGCCCGAGCAACAAATGTGGGGCCGATAAGTCGCGCATTGCGAGACTGTCCAGTTTGTGAAGTGGATGAAGTTCGTCTGAGGAGCTTCCTGCACGGAACACCCAGCCGAAATGACACGGCGCGAGCAATCAGCTCCGCCTGATCGTGCCCACGCTCGTGAGCGCGATACTTGCTAGTTGGTGCCCATGTCACAACATTGACTAGCTCGAGGCTGAGTGACAGTCGCTCCACCATCACTTCGGCAAACAGCGCTGCGATCCCCCGATGATTATGAAACTTGAGACCGTGAACGAGCTGACGTGCTGTGTTGTCGTAGCGAACGGCAGCGAGCACACCCGGAACGCCAGGTAGATCTTCTTGCAACATCTCGTGCATGCAGTGTGCACACACGCCCCGAATATGACGAGAACAGCCATCACACTTGTAAGAAAAAAGCATTGCATTCCCCCTCGTTGAAACAGTTACCCTGACGAGGTGCCGAACTACTTCTTGCGCCCGTTCAAAGATCGACCAGCGCAACGCCTCACACGATGTGTGTTCGGCTTGACGTTGTTCGGCGTGGGAATTGGTATGCAAAAGCGCGGCAACCTTGGGTTGCCGCCATGGGACGTATTCCACGACGGACTGAGCGGAATCATTGGTTGGCCGTTTGGCCGAACCATCATCTTGACAAGTGCTTTCGTCATGCTCTTGTGGATTCCATTGCGTCAGGCGCCAGGATTCGCCACGCTTTTGAACGCAGTACAAATAGGTGTTGTCGCCGACATTTTCTTATCGATCGTTCCAACCGCAACCTGGATGCCGGCGCGTGTTGCACTCATGCTTGGAGGCATTGTCGTCACCGGCATTGGTTCGGGCTTTTACATTGGCGCCGGTTTGGGCCCAGGCCCACGTGATGGGTTAATGACGGGGCTTGCGAAACGCGGAATGAACTTGGCAGTTGCGCGCACCTCGGTTGAAGTAACCATCATGATCACCGGAGTGATTTTGGGTGGTTCTATCGGCGTGGGGACGCTCGCATTTGCGCTACTGATTGGCCCAATTGTTGCGCGGGCGCTTCCGTTGTTACAGATACGCCCGCGCGTCTAAACCAATTAGTAACGGTATGCGTCTGGCTTGAACGGGCCACTTGGTGCAATGCCCAAGTACTCGGCCTGTTCGTCTGTCATCTTGGTGAGCACTGCGCCCAGTGCGTCAAGGTGCAGTGATGCAACCTTTTCGTCCAAGTGTTTTGGCAGCACGTACACACCGAGTGGATACTTCTCGGTGTTTTGGAACAATTCGATCTGAGCAATCACTTGGTTAGAAAATGAGCAACTCATCACGAAACTTGGGTGCCCTGTTGCGCAACCAAGATTGACCAAACGTCCCTCTGCCAGAACGATGACTGCGTGTCCGTCTTGGAACGTCCACAAGTCGGTGCCTGGCTTTAACTCGTCGCGAGTTGCGCCACTTCGTGCAAGGCCTGCCATGTCGATTTCGTTATCGAAGTGGCCGATGTTGCAAACGATCGCATTGTGCTTCATTCTTGCCATGTGATCAACGGTGATGATTGCTTCGTTGCCGGTGGCCGTCACAAAAACGTCTGCAATCGGGGTCATTTTTTCAAGTGTGTCCACCTGGTAACCCTCCATTGCCGCCTGCAACGCATTGATCGGGTCGATTTCGGTGACAATCACTCGTGCACCTTGGCCGCGGAGGCTTTGTGCACAACCCTTGCCAACGTCGCCGTAGCCGCAGACCACTGCAGTCTTGCCAGCAAGCATCACGTCGGTCGCACGGTTGATTGCATCAATCAATGAATGGCGGCAACCGTAGAGATTGTCGAACTTGGACTTGGTGACGCTGTCGTTGACATTGATAGCCGGAAAGAGCAACTCGTTGCGCTCGGCCATTTTGTACAAACGCTTTACGCCTGTGGTTGTTTCTTCTGTGACGCCCTTAATCGGTTTCGCCATCTTCGTCCACTTGTTTGGTTCGGTCTTCAGCGTGCGCTGCAAGAGGCCGAGCACGATTGCAAGCTCTGGGTTTGACGCGGTCGTTGGGTCTGGCACTGCACCAGCCTTTTCAAACTCGACACCCTTGTGCAACAACATGGTGGCATCGCCGCCATCGTCCAAGATCATGTTTGGGCCATCGCCGTCTGGCCATGTCATCATCTGATCGGTTGCCCACCAATACTCCTCAAGCGTCTCGCCCTTCCAAGCAAAAACAGGAACGCCGTTTGGCTCGTCAACCGTTCCATTTGGCCCAACAACCACCGCTGCTGCTGCGTGATCTTGAGTAGAAAAAATGTTGCAACTAGCCCAGCGGACTTCTGCGCCAAGCTCGATCAAGGTCTCGATCAACACTGCAGTTTGAATAGTCATGTGCAGCGAACCGGAAATGCGTGCGCCCTTCAGCGGCTTTGTCTTGCCAAACTCTTTGCGCAGTGCGCGCAAGCCTGGCATTTCATGTTCGGCCAAGTGAATTTCTTTGCGGCCAAACGGTGCCATTGAAAGATCGGCAACGCGCCAGTCACGACGTTGTGCGAATGAGGACATAGAGGTCTCCTTAGTAGGTAGTGAACATCTATGGGCAGGGGCCTGCTGGCTCCGAGTCGAGACAGCCCATCTAGAGCCGCCAGCATAGACCAACTAAGAGAAGGTAGGTGCGATTTTCTCGTCGTGGATGCGCTGTTGCAAGAGTGCTTGCTCATCGGCGCTGGCTGCCACCGCTTCGTCGATCAGCATGACTGGTATTCCGTCGCGCACAAGGTACTTCCGTGCGAGGCGAGGGTTGTACAAAAACCCGTCTGCCGAGAAGTAGTACAGGGCGCCCTTGTCTTGTGGACAGGCCAGTATTTCGAGCAGTTTCGCATCTAAAGACATAGTCACAAACTACTTCCCTATCCCGCCGTGATCGTGGCGAGCAGAGCCATTACTTGCGTGTCGCATTCGTCACGCGTTGCGGCCTCAAGGTTGAGGCGCAGCAATGGCTCGGTGTTCGATGGGCGAACATTGAACCACCAAGAGCCACAGTCAACCGTAAGGCCGTCGAGGTGATCCTGGTCGAACGCCGAATAGTCTTTCGCGATCTGGTCGATCACTTTGCCGATGTCGGCAACCGTGGTGTTGATTTCTCCACTGGAGGCATAGCGCTCGAGAGGCTTACGCAATTCGGAAAGCGACTTGCCACTCGTGCACATTTCGCCCAACACACCCATCGTCGCGATGAGGCCACTGTCTGCTCGATAGTTGTCGGCGAAGTAATAGTGACCAGAGTGCTCACCCGCAAAGACGGCGCCAGTCTCGGCCATGATTTGCTTCATGTAACTGTGACCATTCTTTGTTCTGATTGCGGTGCCGCCAAGTTCGCTGATTACTTCAGGCACTGCGCGCGAACAAATGAGGTTGTACAAAATAGTTGCGCCAGGATTTAGTCGTAAAAATCGTGATGCGAGCAACGCCGTCGTGGTGCTACCCGACATGCCCTTGCCTAATTCATCGACAACGAATACTCGGTCTGCGTCGCCGTCAAATGCCAGCCCTACGTCGAAACCACCCGACAAGACTCGCGCCTGCAAGTCGCGCTGGTTTGCTGGCTGAAGTGGGTCGGCTGGGTGATTAGGAAACGTTCCATCCAATTCGCCGTACATCACTTCAAGTTCAAAGGCGCTCAACCGATCGAATATGGCGGGCACGACAAGACCGCCCATCCCATTAGCTGTATCGGCAACAATTTTGAGCGGCCGAAGCGTGTCGCCTGCAATAAACCGAACTACATGGTCGGCAAACTCGGACAACATATTGACGTGATCGAGTTTGCCTGCAGTTGCAGCCGGCGCAGGTTCGCGACCTGCCAGCACCTCTGCAGCAATTGCTTTCATTTCGCGCAAACCATTGTCGATGCCAATTGAGCGAGCACCCGAAAGACAACACTTGATGCCGTTGTACTGTGCCGGATTGTGCGAGGCAGTAAACATTGCGCCTGGCATGTCCAACTTGCCGGAGGCGTAGTAAAGCAAGTCGCTCGAGGCAAGCCCAAGATTGGTGACGCTTACTCCATGTGCGAGCAAACCACGCTGAAACGCATCGACTAATTCGGGCCCACTCGGACGCATATCGTGCGCAACAACAACGGCCGAGGAACCAGTGAACTTTGCAAACGAGACACCCAAGGCATAAGCGGCTTGCGCGTCCAGTTGATCTGGCACAACGCCGCGAATGTCATACGCCTTTACGATTGCATCAAGATTGGCCACAACGAGTCAGGCTACTAATAAACGCGCTTCAAGTTGCGTCGATAAACGACGATCCAAGCAATTCCAGCAAAGGTAAGCAGGTAAGCAAATACGTCGCGCACCGACCAACCAAAGTTCATCGAAACTTCAGTCGAAGTTGGGATGACCACCATCAAGTTTGGCGCCACCCGGTATGGCCCCTCGGCGCCACTCACATTCCAGTTTGGAAAATAACTCACACGCACCAACACAGGTACGCCAACTTTGTCCACACTGAAGTTGATCGAATCCTGACCGATATCAACATTGCTCACCACGACCGGATCAAGTGCAACTTGCGCGATGGGCGCACTAGGCGCAACAACATCCACTCGCCTACTGGCAGCACCTGGTTCGCCATCTCGCTTTTCCATATCGACAACAGCTTCGACACGCTGCCAATCGTCGGGGCCGTCATCGGCAACAGGAGTAGTCCACAAATCAGGTTGCTGGAACCAGCTCGTTCCAACTTCGAGCCAACGCTCACGCGGATCGCTATCGGCAAGATCGACAACCACCGGCTGCACAGCCAACGGCATAACAACTTCGCTCTGGGCAACTCGATACACCACCCACGGGCCAGAACGGGCAACTTCGGTCAGCGCCTCTTGCTCCGATGCGGATGCAATCGCCTCTGGTGTGAAACCCATGAAGTACTTAACGCCAAGCTCCTGTAGATAACGAACGCCCTTGACTGCGTCATTGTTGTCGTAGCGCAATTCGCGTACAGGATTGCTGCTTTGTTTAGACATTGCTGCAGCAGTAATGAAGTGGTACGGGGTGGAGCCCGCCGCTTCGAAGAACAATCCCTCCATCGATCCGATGCAACCATCGGTCCAAAACGGAAGGAGCATCAACGACATTGTCGTTCCATATTTGTTCAGTTCACCATTGTTCTCCCACAGCGCGCGACCGCAACCCTGTTGTGGATCCTGCCCGAGTGCCTTCATGGTTTGCACTACGCCGAAGTATTCGCCGTAGGCCGCCTTGCCCTCGTAGCCAGTGAAATTCCATCGTGCCCAGCCATCAACAAAACCATCATTCGCTGACGGGCCCCTAAACGGACCCCACACATACTGCGATTTTCCTTCTGCTGAAACCTGTACGCCACCAAATGGCAACTGCTGAAACCGAAAACCAAGAACGAGCGCTGTCAACAGAGCGAACACTGCAAGTACCGAGAAGTTAAAACCAAACTTGTCGCGCGCAGAAGGAATTTTTCTGGGTGCTCCCTCGTCAGATGGAACACTTGCCGTGTTTCCACGCACCATTTTCTCGAGCGTCAAGATACGACTGACAAAAACCAAGAATTCGAATACGCCAATTGCAAACAAGAAGTATCGAAGCAAATAGAAGAATGGGAGTATTCGCGGGTTCCACAACAACCCAATAATCGGAAGACTGTTTTGCGCAATAAAAACGCCTATCGCAAGCAGTATGCAGTACACGCCCATCCACGTGATAATTCGATTTCTCTTTCTCAAATGAACGAAGAAACCAATCACCGCAAATGCCGTGATCAAGATGTCCCAAACAATGTGCAATGGGAAAAACATCGCTACGAACGAATCAGTTGCACCACTTGGTCGTGGCTCGTACTTCATGTCGGTCATGTACGCGTGACTGCCAACAAAAGGCACGATCCAAAACGACGACAGCAGCGTGGCAAGCGTCAACACCTTGAGACCAAGCCCCAGCTGCTCGCGCTTGGCCCACACCACAAGCATGAGCGCTACGCCGCCAAAGACGAACAGTAAAACAATGCCGTGGCTCAGCGCCGAGAGCGCAACCAACACCGACGACGTGACGAAGTATTTGCCCGTGTACAAACCTCGGGCGAAAAATGCGAATGCAAGCACCGCTAACGAAAGCGAAATGGAAAATGAAAACTCCCCCGCCATTGTTGAGGCAATGTTTCCGCCATAGATGGTGAAGCTTTCGTCATACAAAAAGATCGTGGCGCCAATCGCCATCAATTCAGGGAATGGATATGCGAGTCGGGCAAACCGACCAAATAGCCACGTGCAAAATGGCAACGTCAAGATGCCAAGTACCGCCACAATTTTGATCGCAATGCCGTATGGAAGCACCACATCGATCAGAACGATCAAGAGCGCCGGGATCACCATGTAAAAGCGATACACCGGCAAACCGGAATACCAATCCATGCTCCAGCCAGACAACTTGAACTGCGTCAGCAAATGGTCACGAAGAAACGCGGGGGCCCATACATGGGCACCCATATCCCCACCAGTAGGGGTGTTGTTCCTGAAAATCAATTCGGGTTGCATGGTGAGGAACAGCAAAATTGTTGCGCCGCCGACAGCGATGATCGCCGACAGTCGCTTCCAATATGCCGAATTCTCCTCGAAGCGTTGAGCAAAGCCCGCCCATCCGCCCAATGTTTTCGCTTCGGCCTCTATGCCGCTGTCACTCGGGAAAGTTAGGTCGTTACTCACGCGCAGTTGAGCCTAGGTCAGAAGCACCAGCAGGAGACCCGCGGCGTTAAATGACATATGGGTCACGATGGTAAATCCAGTTCGCTTCGTTCGACGGAATGCAAACCCAAGTATCAGCGCAAAGGCGAACAAACCGGGAAACTCAACTGGCGCCAAATGGACAACGGTGAAAAAAGCAGAGCACAAAAACACCGCTGCGATAGAACCGAAACTGCGCGCCATCGATTGCTGCAGTAAACCTCGATACACCAGTTCCTCAATCAACGGTGCACCAACGACG
>Ga0207936_1000057_pt1 | contig 23454 bp, 10 predicted proteins | sample LakMenEpi19Nov10_FD_150715 | JGI IMG/M metagenome (GOLD analysis project Ga0207936, IMG submission 150715) | Freshwater microbial communities from Lake Mendota, WI - 19NOV2010 deep hole epilimnion (SPAdes) | ecosystem: Environmental > Aquatic > Freshwater > Lake > Epilimnion/Euphotic zone ... | reverse complement strand
CATTTACCTTTGGCAAAAACACAAGTGGTCGCAATGGCATCAATCAATACAATTCTTGGCGGAGCTCCAAAGCTCTGGACAAGTTTCCTGACGAACAAGCGTGTGAACAAGTACTTGTTCCTTGAAAACATAACCATTTTGTCATTGGCTTCCTATTTTATGATAGTCGCTTCACTGGCCGGCTCTGTGCTACACACTGGACCAAGTAAGTTTAAAATTATTTTATTTTTGCGCCATAGTTGCAGTTTGTGTATTGACACAATAACTTAAGAATTTAAAGAAGAATCTTAACAAGTTTTCATAAAAGAACCATCCTACGGTAGTTTATGTGCTACTTTGTTCAAACATTAAAATATTAAATTCCGTCGTTTGAAAGATATAATTTTCAAATTTAAGCATCAGTATAAACATTGTTTATATACATATTGTAATTATTATTTCTCCCTTAGTTTTGGACTGCTTTCCAACGCTGGAGTTGACAATAGAAGCAGCTACAACCAGTGCTCTATCAATGAATACCTTCTCTACTGTCACAACTGTACCCCGAAGGGAAAGGGAGGAGCAACCCTTTAATTTCAAATGGTCAATTCTGTCATTTGTATTCAGTGGCAGTGCCATTCTGGCCTGCAAATGGTTGTGGACCTGGTTGGAAGGTAACCACCTGACGTATCTTTCTGAAAGATTTCTGAAATCAAGGTCAGATCCGGAAAAGCGAGAACAAATGGCAACTGACATTGTGACTTACATTAACGATTCACAAACAGCACAACACATGATGGCCGTGTACGTGATGGCAAACATTTTCACTCTATCTACAATGGTAGGTTTGATGTACTGGTACTTCGACACGGTCGATTATTTTCATAACCCCTTCAGTCCGGCAGAATTTTACAATTGGACAATTACCCAAGCAGAAGAACGAACAGACGTCATGATCAAACTGTTTCCTCGAATCTGTGTTTTCAAGTACCACAGCACTGGACCAAGTGGCACAGTGCAGTACGCCGACATTTTCTGCACTGCAGGAATAAACACAACACTTGAGTACATATACGCTGCCACCTTAATCGTAATCCCAATCGTTTGTTTGGTGCACTTTGTGTCGGTTGTACTTAGTGTCACAACTGTTGCCTTGTTCCACAAAACTACTGACAAAGACAACAAACAAATCAAAGGCATCAAGGACTTGACTTACGGACAAAGACTAATTTATAGTCTTGTTTCAAAGAACATAGATGACAATCTGTGGTATGCCGTTCTTTCAAAAATTGGAGTCAACACATCAAAAATTCAAATGGCAGGAGCAAAACAATTGAGTGAAAAAGATCAGCACCAAAAAGACTTACTTCAGCAATGCCCCAAGATTAAGTTACAGAACGAAAAAAGGAAAAAAGTACGGAGAAGTAAACCAACCAAAAATGCAAGGATGGCCAAAGTACAGATTAACAGAAGGGCAAAAGTCGAACAGCTGGAAGAAGACTTTGATGGTCATTTACCGAAAATCAAGGGATTCCGTGATATGAAGATGAACGAAATTGGAACTAGCCCACTACCACCAAATATTAACACTCACAAAGTCACGATTGACGAGGACGCAAAAAAAGAATGGGATGCTTTAGATGAAATACAAGTTTTACCCAATGTTTGACAGCAGTGTTCCCTATATAAATAAATGTTGATGACAATAAATGCAATAAATTCAGCACTCATGACTTATTTTATTTGTACTTCTTGTAAAAGCCGTAAGATCATATCCCACGGAATTTGATAGACTAATTTGTTGTACAATTTTTGGGTTACTTACCGCCCAATATTTTTGGTTATTTAATATCATTTCATTCCATCCTTTGTACCTTTTTAAGTTATCCATCTGCACCTTAAGCTTGTACACGGGCCGGATTACAATTAACGTTATGTTCAGCAAGAGTAAACAACAGTAATTATAAAACTTAAACAAATAGTCCAACTTACGGAAATTTGTGAGCTTTTTTGTCAAAGTTTTTTTTCCTAAAAACAAATACCATTTTTTTGGTGAGGCACAAAGTTGCACATGTTTTGTAAAGAAAGAAATTGTATAAATATTTAAACATAGAGTTAAGGCGATTTTTTTTAAATTATAAGTTATGTTTTTGTTTCACAACTTTTCTTTCAGTCACGTCACAGTAAGATTGCATATATAAATGTCTTTCAATACATTAGTATTCTAAGAATCCCTTATACATTATTTATATAAGCAAGTAGGTATCAACATTTTTTGGCTAATCTTGTATTTCTTATATTTTATAATAATGATCTGCCTATTTGTTTGTGGGATTTTTTTGTTTCAAATAATATACTAAATAGAAGCTGAACCATTTCTGTGCTTTGTCATTTAAAAATTGAATGAAGTATTTTGGAGCCTCAACTACGGTAGTTTCTGTACTGCTTTGTTTAGAAATAGTAAAATATTGTTATTGACTAGGTTGTACATACTTTATGTTTGGTTTTTGAAATGGGAAGGTCTGCAAGTAAACGGAATATAAAATGTACCAGAAAAAGAACTGTTATCGGCATTAGCAGTGTAATTGTCTTTGTTTTTAGATAACATTAGATTTTTGGGTATTTTTTAATGTATTTTATTCTAACTGTACCAGCACGTTGTTTCTGCCACTTTTTAGATTTAAAGAAATATTGAGTACCCTGCTAAATGTATCCTGTTAATAGGAAGTTGGAAATAATGGAGCAACGGTAAACAAGCCATTAATTTAAATGTATTCAAATAACGGTAATTTCTGGTCAGTTTTGTGTTGAAGTTTTATATTTTGTTACCGTTACTTGGCTGTTTGACAAGTCACACAATGATTATACGATTGCTGACAATGTATTTTTGGATAACTAAAAAAGGAAAAAATGTAAGCACAGAGTTTCATTCAGATGTAATTTATTGAGATACCAAGTAGTACACGATACATCATAATTAGTACATACTGATATAGCAAAATTTGTGTTTCTTTAGTCAGAATCCCTGGCGATGGCAGCATTCCAAGCCTTTTCACTTGCCAGCTGTTCCGTCTTTTCAGCGTTTCTGTAATATTCGACACTGGTCACTTTTGAAAATTGATAGCACAAATCTGACGTTTTGGCTAGACGGAAGTGATTTGGAATGCGTCGCTTGGGTTGAGATGGACCGTAGTACAACCCATCATAAGCAAGCCACTTACCAGTCGGGGCATGTTTCATGTAAGCCATGTAATGGTTTCTCTTTCCTTGGTTGACAATGATGGTACAGAGATCAAAATGTTGGTCCGAAACAACCAGTGACTGTTGTAAGTTGTCTGCTAGAAAACGCGCAGAATAGTCTGTTTGGTCAAAGTTAATGGGAAGAATGAGTGGCTCTTGATCCGGTTTAATAATGGTTGGACTTTTCTTAATTAAATCAGCACACTTGTCACACTTTTTTGTAATGATGCGGTCTTCCAAATCAAAAATTCTACTGTGAACCTCCCAGGTTTCACCAAGCTCTAGCAATGGAATTCCGACGTAAGGTTTGCCATTTCTTGGGCAACCGTCACTGCAGGTCATGGTGGATTCAAATGTTCCTTTGCAGAGGTCATCGTACACAATGTTGATCACACTTCCGTACAGACCTTCATATTGGGGATTGTTCTTGAATGTTTCGGTAGTTCGGTAATGATTCAAGTACTTAATGTGCGATTCAAAGCCTTCATTTTTGATTGCATGATGAATGGATTCCTGCAGATACTGTGGGGTTTTGGTTGGGATTGTGCTCACAAATTGCCTGTTGAAACTTTGCTGCAAAGCGAGACCAGTGACAGTGTTGTCAACAGGGCAAGTATTGACGACACCTTCCCCTTGCGTCAATCCTGGGTAAGGTATTGTGCACGCCAAGCAACTGAATTTTTTTATAATCAATTCAGCAGATGTGTCATCCTTCACACAGTCTTTGTGGTATTGTTCTTTGCATGTCACACACTTGATCATTTCGTCACCCTCTTCGGTTGGTAACCTCTCATAGCAAACAAGAGGGACGTTACGAGTTCTGAAACCTCGCAGCAATTGCGGTGTGGTGTATCTCCCAACAATATTTTTGTCTTCCACATGAATTTTGTAAATAACCTTTTCACGCAATTCGCGGCACTTTGAGGTGGCAGTTTCGTTTGGTGGTAATGCGGAAAGATGCACAAGAGCTTCATTGGGATCGATTGGGCCATAGGTGCAATGGGCATGGTCAGAAACTGTCGCGGCAACAAATCTTCGCAACTGTTCTTCTCCTCCTGGTGGAGTTTTTTCAATGGCAGTGTCGTAGAAACCAAGACCCACACCATTGCCCGTGCATATAACGCCCAGCTCAAAGCCGGAGGGATGTTGAAAGATTGCGGAATGACCGACGCTGAGATTCATCGTCTCTCTGTTACTCTTGAATGCATAGAGGCCGAAATTTTCAACTTCAAATACTTTGACAGGATACATGTGGTCCAGCACATATGCTGGTGGAACGTTAGCAGTTCCTGTTGCTGTTGTTGGTGCTGCTGTTGATGCTGTTGTTGGCGTTGATGCCGGAGCTGAGGCTGAGGAAACCGATGTCACTGGCGGACCTCTGGCTGTCTTTGTCTCGCCAGTCACTACTACTTCATCGTCACTTTCATCTGATGTGTTGTTTTCACCGCTGTCTTTCGCAACTGCTTTTCCCTTCCCACGCAGTGCTTTGAAGGCAGACGTTATTTTAGATGTCACATTAGTTGTTGTTTCGGTGGGATTAATTACCTCCAAAACATGCGGACCTGAACGATAAGGGACAGAGTCGTGGTCAAGAGTTCCAGAAGACTTTGTTACATAACTCATTGCATTCTTTAGACTGAGCAGTGTTCCCACAGGTTCCTTTGAGGTGATGAATTCAACGGCGTGTTTTTTCAGGTAATCAGCTGACTGTTGTGGTAGACGTGTATCTTTGTCATGCGCAGAATCTAACAATATGACGTTATCGACACAAGTCTTGAAGAAAGCGGTTTCACACTTCAAAAGATTAACAAGATTGTCACCGCCTCGACTGAAACCAATGAAGTTGAATTTTCGGGCTGCAGATTTCTTAACCACTTCTCTCATCACATCGGCTAGGTGGACTACCGGATCTGCGGGTTCGTCAACTTTTGGAAAGATTTGGTTGGTGTTTGTGCACACAATACTGTGGTTCGCCTCTTTCAGTGATTGGAGGTACGGCAGCTGAGAACCTCGCTCTAGCCCTTCGCTTAAGCACAGTTTTCTTGCCCAGATCCCGCTTTGGACTTTTCCTGAACCGTGTATGACAACAGTCATTGTCTTCTTTTTGTGGTCCTGGTAGTCGTTGGACACGTAGACGAATTGACCAGTGCTTAGGATGTATTTACGCATATTCAACTTAGTTTCCATAACTCCATGCACATATTCCGTCACTTTCTCAGCCAACTTCTCGTAATGATCTTGTTTTCCTTTCTTGTAGACGTAAGGTTTCTCTGTTTCTTTGCCCTTTTCAATTAGTTTCACTTGTAAAGATTTGGTGTCCACGTAAACTCCCATCGCCTTAAGTTCATCAATTGTAATTTGTAAATTGTTGCTTGCCATTTTATTGCCGTGCTTCCTGATTCCTTCTTTGCTTGGATTGCCCCCGTGCATTTCTTCAGTATCCTTGTTTGTTTCGGCAGGTAGGGTTCTTGTCAGACTTGGAAATAAAACCATTCTGTCCAAAGCAGCTGAAAAAGTTCCCTTTTTTTTGCTTTTTTTGGTTTTTTTGGAGGTTGTTTCGGTAGTGTCAGTCAAGGTTGATGTCGGGAGCGTCGCTTTGTCTGCGGCACTGTCCAGGTGTGTTTCGCCCAAAGGTGAATTTGACGCTGCAGCAGTGTCCGTCGCTCCTTCACCATCCCTGTCCAGAGCTTGTTTTTTCAAAGGTGATTTAGTAGCTGCGGAAGTGTCTGTGACTCCGTCGCCATCACTGTCGGAAGCTTTTCTCTTCAAAGGTGACTTTGTCAAGGCCGCTATCGGTTCCGCATCCGCAAACAAGGCCCTCTTACTTTGTTTTTTGGGTGTCTGACTGGTTTTCAAGATGGATTTAAAAGGAGTAGTCTTTGGAGTCTTGGGAGTCTTGGGAGTCTTTGGTGTCGTCACACGTTTCTTGGTTGCCGTTGTAGCTTCCTTTCCTGGGGTGGTGACGTTTTCTGTAGTATCGTCTTCGTCGGTGTCCCCGTGGTGGACCGTCAAGTCTTTCTGTGGAGTTTTTTTGACTCCTTCAATGCCGACGTGTGAGGTGGCAGCTTTTGTTGGTGTTTTCCTTCCCATCCGTCCATCAGGTTTATCATCCTTATTCTGCCGTGTTTTGGTTGCCAAAGAAAAGTCTTTTACACTGCCGTTGAATCTTTTCACCGCCAACATGTGCGCGCACGTATATTTACTCCCGCATTCACAACTGGGAGGTGTGACAACTACTCGGTGAATTTTTTCGCCAGGTTCACTTGTTAGGTAAGAATGGAAAGCTGGAACGTGGGTGACCTTTTTATTGTCATAGAGGTATTGGGCCTGCGCTTGGAGTGTTAAAGCCTCATAGTCTGTACGGGACAGTTCTGGCGCCTTCACGTTGTGTTCGAAATTGTCAGCAGAAGGAAGGCCGTAATAATTTACCATTTCCATGTTGCGTTGTTCGGGAGTGAGAGTGGATCTTTCTGGCAGGAGTTTCAATGGGCGTAGCAAATGGCCAAAGTCTGGGCGTAGTTGGTATTGGCCTATGCCGTAAAAGGCATCATCAAATTTGTTGTTCCCCACATCAAAGATGTAGCGCAGTTTGACAGTGGCCTCGTGCATCAGGTTTTCTCCGCCTTCTTTTACTGTAGCCATGGTTTTGTTGAAGCTCTCCGCGGCATTGTTCGTAATACCCCGCTCAGGATTGGGGACGTTTAAGCGAGTAAGGACCCACACGCCGGCATGCTTTCTGACATCCTCGTCAATGTTTTTTTCGTAGTAATTTGTAAATGCCTTGTCACCCCAAGGTCCGTTACCGGCAGCTTTGTATCGTTCAATTTTTCGGAGGTAGCTGTCTTCGGTTGTTGAAGTTATCGCTCTGTAGAACTGTCTGTCCAAGGCCGTCCGCTCTTTTTGATCATAATTTAGAGCCATCAACTTTCTTTCAATGTTTTTACGAATGTGATTCCAGCAGTACACAGTGGTGCACTTGGGCCACTTCAGAGTGGTGAATTCTCGATCTGTCACAAAGACCTTTGGGTGTTCGTTAAAACGCGTCATGCTTTCTTTTCCCAAGTTTTCCTCCAACACCTTCAGCTGGACAACCCATCCTTGTTCGTGGTCAGCAATGGGTCTCTTCCGATGAATGTAGACAAACAAAGGGGCAATGGGAGAGTTATCAGTGTCGTGGGCTCCTGGCTGCGTATTTTCCATGATGCTCACCCTGTAAGTGATGGCCGAAGTGAAAAAATCTCCGTGCTTGAAAGTTGTGTCATAGTGGATGATAATAGGAACATCGTCGGGCAAGTTGTTGAGAAATAATTTGAAATTTTGAAGCGACTGGTCTGTGGAGAGGAGATAGTTGGAGTGCGGAACGTGCCAGCCCATGCGAACAAAATCGGCCATTTCTTTGGCCAGGTAAGCCATCCCCCTGTCTTCATCGAGTGCAGTTAGTTTTTTTTTCATATCAAGAATATGTTGGACCTGTCGAGGGTTTCTGGGGGCAGTAATTGCACGAATTTCACCTGCAGGGGCATTTCCAGTGAGTGCATTGAAGATTTCAGTTGCGTGCTTTTTTCCCAACTTCAATTGTTCGTCCACGTCGACCTCTAGTATCTTGGATGTTCTAATGAAAGAGCGATTGGTGGTTTTGTCATTGCCATGCGGAGCGCCGACTGCTTCCGAGGCTTCTCCCATGTAATGAATGATGGCGTGCTGTCTTTGGCTGTCAAAGAATACCCACTTGTGAAAATATCTGTTGCCCACTTGAACGTAAGCAAGACGTTGCAGATCAGACTCAACAAACGCGTCGTTTTTTCCACATTGTTGCTTCCACCTCAGCCCGTCGACAAGGATGTGGGATTGCCAACGTTGCATAACTTGGCCTGTCTGCAAGTCACGAGTAGCTAAAACGTAGACCTGGCCTCCCTGAGGGTCGACAATGGCACATTTTCGAGCATTCTCTATCCCTATTCCCGCTTGGATGACTTTGTCTAGGTACTCCTTGGCATATTTCAGACTCATGACAGCTGCGTGAGGATTCCACACTTGTATCGGGACTGCCGGTCTCATCCGTTCTCTGACAAGCTCGTTGTGTTCTTGATCGTTGGCCGCCATTAGTGCATCTAACTGGGCTTGCAGACTGGGAACTGGGCTTAGTTCCTTAGTTGGGTTGGCTGATAGTGTGTATTCAGGAGCTGCTGCGACTTTGTCAACTTCGTCTGTTGTCGCTGGTGCATCTCCACTGATGGGTTCTTTGCCATGTTCGGACATATGTGCCTGCCACCTTGGAATGAGGTCGTTGGGGGATGAGTCAGAGTCCGGTGGGCCAAAGCCTTGACCCTCATGTCGAAGGGCAGTGCTGGGGTCTCCAAGGTATTGAACGACAAACCTTTGCTCACCTTCTATGTAGTAGTTCATTCGGGTGAATTGAAGGTTGCGCTCGAGAGCTCCGTCTTTAGAAACATACTTGGTCTTCACCACTAGGTCTTGTGTTCCTTTTTTGCCAAACGCACTATCGTTAATCCAATGAAACGGGTCCATGTGACGAAGACTGAATCTCTTGTTGTAGCCACCAGCTAGAACATAAATCCCTCTGTGTGATGGTTGGCAGAAGAACTCGTCAATGTTGTAGGGGTTTTTGCAGGTTCTCGCAAGGTAAATTGCATTATCTTGATCGATGGGAATGTCACTCTTCTTGTGAGGTGCTCTTTGAGGGTCTTCTCTTAATGAATTGAGTTCAACGTTTGAGGCAATCAGAGCTCTTATCTTGACTGTCTTTCTGTGCTTTCTGGGAATTGGTATATGGTCTGAGTGAGCCTGGCTGTCCTCCGAAGACCTACGAGAAGTGATTAGAAATGTTAATTTATTGTACGCTGAATGAAAAACTTGTTGTTATGTGCTTGTGACATAATTTTATGTCGTTGATGCTTCATTTCAAAAACGTTTCTTAATATTTTGGTTGCATCATTTACAGTACATAGGCGTTGTCAATACTAACAAAAGTAATTTAGCGGAAAGGAAGTAATGTAAAGTTAGAAGCCAAAATATTCACCTGAAACTTGATTTCTCGCTACTCTTCTCTCCTGACCTTCTCCTTGATACTCCTCCTCTCAATTCTTGGACTTTTCTTCTTGGGTCCCATATCTGTTTTTGCTCTGGTCCACTACTGTCGGTGCTGAAAGTGCCAACATCCAGTCGTGCACGGTGGTGCCGTGTGAACTTCTTTTTTTTGCTTGGCGGTGGGAGAATGTCGTCATTTGACATTCCTCCACTATCGTCTGCCGACATGTGACGTTCTTGTCTGTCTGAATCAGTGTCCGTTGAAGTGCCATGTCTTATTTTGGGTGGTTCTTTCCATGAGGGATCGTCAATATCGTCATCGTCACTTGTAATGACTTCAGGGGAGGCCGGTCTAAAAACCTCTTTTGGTTGTGCCCATTCGAAGGTTACCGCTGTCTTCTCCGATGCTTCCACTAACAATTTGATGTGTTTGGAGACATTGTCGAGGTCCACCATTTCGTAAGTTTTCATGAACTCGGCAACTACTTCTGCGCTCGACACTTGGGTCACAACTTCGGGGCTTGGCGTCCTCACACGTCTGACAACTGGCACGTCACCCTCATACAGAATTTCCGCAGGCGATTGTGGTTGTCCAGCCTGGAAAGTAGAAGAAGGATGGTAAAGTACTTTGTAAAATTCGCTTTTGGGTTTGCCCAGATATTCGCCCAACAGTTTCAGCTGCTGGGCTTCTTTGGCAGGTGTATGTTTTCTTGATTTTATGAACTTGCTCATTTCCCTAATATGTTTAGCAGTGAGTATTTTGTCTGGTGTAATACTATACTCGTTTGCTGAATTATATTCAATTACCTCAGGATGACCATGGACAGGATGACCATGGACAGTTGCCAGTGTTGGATCCAATATTTGGGAATTGCAAAATTCTTTCAATGTCTTTGCATTAAATTTCGAGAATTCTTTGGCACCATCTTCAAGAAGTGATTGAAGAGAGGGCTGACCGGCCAAGTCCACAACTGGCAGTGTAACGTCTACTTTAAAGTCAAGTCGATTTTCTTCAACGTAAGCACCAACAAGACGTAATAAGTATTCCCTCGAATTGAAATCATTTTCTTTCCATAATTTCTGCAGATTTCTCAATTTTGCCTTGTTGTAGTGATTGGCCATGCCAGGTTCAATGGGTCCAAATGAGCAGTTTTTGTGTTGTTCTCTGCGCACAAAGGCCCTCTTCTCGAGCCAGCTTCCGACGTACCTAACAATGAAGTCAAGTCTGGCTTTTTCTATTTGTTCGGTTGGGTTGCCAAAGCCGTGACGAAGCATAGTCATAAATCGGTTTTCCTCATCGGGTTTTGTATTTCGCGTGACTTTGCCTAAAAGTGAACAAAATGTTAAATGTTAAAATCTATTTTGATTAGGCGCCATGAATATTTAGTAAACCGCACTAACAGTTTTTGGTGCAGTTATCATGTGGAGGTCAATCTTTAAACATGTTTTTTTAAATAACATTTGAGTAAATTTTGTACTTTATAACTTTGTCCTTCACCTGCTAATGGAACAAATAAATCCGAAGGGTTCAGTTCAATATTCTGTTGTTCTTGATAATATAGTAGGTGCTCCATCACCTCCTCGACAGGTTTTTCTTTCCGCGCCAAAATAAGGTGGGCTAATTCGTCAAGCTGACTGGCATTGAATGAGCGCCCCAAATTGAATTTGTTATCAACCAAGTCAAGGAACACGCGATGCGTGTCGTTGCTTTCTGCCGTGGCTTCAAGGTGTTCCGTGTCATCTTCAAACAAGTCAATGTCATCTGGATGCGTGATGTTGCTTTCTGGCGTGGCTTCAAGGTGTTCCGTGTCATCTTCAACGCCAGATAGGTTGTCTTCAGGTTCATTGGTGTGTTCTTCCACAGCATCAAAAAATGTTGATTCATCGCCATCGATTGTCATCGTTTCTATTGAAATAATGTCGGGTTCAGATATTTCTTCAAATATTGGATTTTCTAAGTCCGGTGTTGTTACGTCTCTTGTTTCCGCCGTGCCAGCAGATGGTTCAGAGTCTCCATGTGGAGAAAGGTTACCAGCTTCGGAGGTTGTTTTGTCGCCACTTGTCTCTGCCGATGTCTCATTGTCGGCCGGTTCAGCAGACTGTTCAGGTGCTGCCGGAGTTGATGACAAATTCTCAGGTTCAGTAACTATCTCTTCGGCTGTTTCGTCTTCAGCAATTTGTGACGAGTCTTTGGGGGTTACATCATCGGTCTTCAGGGCTGCTAATGATTGTTTGGGTCCGCTTGATGTCTCTTGGGATGTTTCTTTGTCTGCAGGTTGCACAGAGTCTTTGGGAATCACATCAGCGGTCTTCAGGGCTGTTGGGAAATGTTCGGGTTGGCTTGATGTCTCTTGGGATGTTTCTTCGTCAGCAATTTGGGCCGAGGCTTTTGATGTAACATCAGCAGTCTTCGTGCCTGGTGACAAATGTTCGGCTTGGGTGGCTGTTTCTTGCGAGGTGTCTTTGTCAGCAGGTTGCACAGTGCCTTCGGGTGTCACAACAGCAGTCGTCGTGCCTGGTGAGGAAGGATCGGGTTGGGTTGATGTTTTGTCTAAAGTTGTGTTCGCTTCACCAGCCGCTGCTACTGGTTCACTTAAAAGTACTTTTTTGATAGCTGCCAATAATTTTGACTTCATTTCTTCAAGCAGTGGTTTGTTCAAAGTTTGTACATTTCCGACAACACTTGCCCTCACTGTTTTGCGGAATAGGTTTATTTGTGACCTGCTGAATACATGGGGTGGTTTCATGGCAAAGGCAAGTCTGAAGTGCTCCATAAAAGAGGTCGCTACTTTGTCGTCGCTCAAGGTTGCTGATTCTTTTAAAACAGATATTAACAAAGCATTTGTGACCAGTTTCAATTTATCAGTAAGATCTCGCACTTTGTCAATCTCTTTTTCTACATCTTTAATTGCTTTGGCCTCAACTTCCTTCAATTTCTTGGCAGGCACCTTTACGCCTTTGTTTTCTTTCTCAGCCACAAATTCACGCAGCTTTTCCAGGCGTAGTTCTCCATTATCTAAAAACTGGATGTTGTCTTCGTCTTCGGACATGAAATCTGGTCGAGAAATGGCCTCGACTAACTGGAGGGATGTTGCCAGTTGAGCTTGTGCTTGAACGAGTTTCTGTTTGCTATTTGGGGTCGGGTTTTGTTCAATGAGGTTCTCATTGACAAGTGCAGTGGTGTGGATGTCAGCTCGTTGCTTTGTCGCCGATTTAAAGTATTTTTGTATTGGTGCCTGAGTAAATGTGGATGTTCTTCGTCTTCCAAGCGATTTATCTTGATTCTCGGTGGTTCCACGCATCCACTTTAGTTTCTTCTTTTGCTTCTCTTCTTTTCTCTTTTGTTTGTTTTCTGCTTTGGTTTTTTCCTCTGACGCACACTCAGGATTGGGAGTATTGGATTCTGCTTCACCTTTGGAAGCACTCTCAGCAGGTATCTCTTCGTGCTTTGGGGTATCTGATTCTGCTTGTGTTTCTTTGGAAGCTTTAGCCAATTGCTCACTAGCTTTTAGTTTTTTCAACATTATTTTGCTCATTCTTCCTTTAAATTTCATGTCAACTTTCAAAACAGGTGATTTCTTTGTGGGACTACTCTTCCTTTTTGGGATGGGAAAAGCCTTCTTCCCAGTTGTTGTCACTTTTAGAACCACTTCGGGTACCTTGACTTTGTCTGGTTGAGGTGACGTTGTCGCGGCCGCAGGTTCCTTTTTTAGTGTGGAGGTTATTTTGAAATCTTTGTTCTGGTGAGCAAGAATGAAGAGTTGCACTAACTTCTTTTTGAATGGCTTCTGTACTGTAGACTGATACTCTTCTTGCGTACGCGTACTACGGCGACCGTAGTAGCATTCTTTCAGCGCTTGAAGAAAAGCAACTTCAACGGTGTCATTGTAAATCAAAACTTCGTCGGCACCGGTTGTTGGCAAATCGATAATTCCTTCGTCTTCCAGAGCCTTAGCATGGAGTGTAATGAGTTTCTGTAGCTCAACATTATCAGTCAGGGTTTCCAGGTCTCGATGTACATCAGCCTCGGCAAGTTCCGCAAAGTCTGGCAAGTGCGTTTCGATGAAAACACCGGTGTCGCTGGGGGTGATGTTTGGTTCCTGACGGCAAAGTGGAGAGACAAGGTTGGTTAACACACTTTGGGGTTGGACAACGACCTCGGCTGCAGCACCACTTGGTGAAGTATCTGTTACTGCTGCTGGAGGTATAGGGCCAGTGTGTACAGGGCTGGTTTCAATTGTTAGGAGACCCATTGGATCAGCTTGTTTGTCAGGATTTTTTATGTCATCTCTTGACGTAGAAGTTGATTTTCCAGGGAACGGTGCGACAGTACCCTGCTCTTGTGCCGTCATCATTTCTTCCGCATAAGTACGGAAAAGGTTTGAAGATTTTTCTCTCAACCGTCTTGCGTCAACTCCACTTAGAAGCGATAAACACTTATCGATGGCATTTCGAAGCAATTCTTGACCCTTGGTAGGTACCTCGTGTGCACTGTCTTTGTCGGTCTCAACTATCAACTTGGGAAGCTCGTTATGCAATGTGTAATGGTCCAGGAGTTGTTGACATACGTCTTTATCCTTTGGGTATTCGTCTTGAACAAGTTTTTCAATTTCAATAGCATGCTTTAACGGCAAATCCGGTTCCACCAAGTTGTCTTTGTCCTGCACACAAATTCTAGGCTGTTTTTGTACTTGTCCCTTTTCCGTAGATTTGCTCATTTTTTGCAGCAGCCAATCTGCTGTTTGGGCATCCACCTTAAGGATTTCTACTAGACCGATGCGAAGCATTGAAATGAAGATGTTTTCCTCGTCGGGTTTGTCCCCGTCCTTTTCGTTTGACTTGCCGGGTCTGCCGCAATCTCCTTCTGAACGTGACGGTTCTACCGGTTGAAGGTCCTCTTCTTTCTGAAATTTTATTAGGTCTCTCTTCAAATCTTCAAGGCTGGAGTTACGTAACATTACGTCGTGGAGCTTCTTTTCTTGCGCTTGGCTTAATAGGTACGGTAACAATTTCTTTTGTACTTTCTTTTCTTCTTCAGTCTCCTCCTCGTCCACTTTGTTTTTGGCCATTGCTTCAAAGGTAGGTGGGCTGGCCTCATTGTCACCTTCTGATTCTTTGTCGGCTTCTCCGGAATGTGCTGGGCTTCCTGGTTTAACACGTTTGGCAGTGTTAGCGGACACAATTGCGGGTTCATCAGACTTGGCTTCCTTCTTTTTCAATTTTAAACTGTCCTGCTGTTGTGTAGTGCTCATCTCAGATGCATAATTACCAAAAATGTTTGAGGATTCTTCTCTCTTCTGTTTGGCCTCTGCCCCGGTTAGAAACGAAAAACACTTGTCTAGGGCATTTCTTAGCAATTCCTGACCTTTCTTTGCAACATCCTGTAAACGATCATTGTCAGGTACTACTTTCAACTCGGGAAGGTTGTGCATTTTTGTGTAAAGGTTCAGTTTCTCGTTACATGTTCTCCAAGACTTGACGTACTCTTTTTGGAGAATGTCGTCAATGCCAATTGCATGCTCTAATGACAGATCTGGTTGTTGGGAGTTGTCTTTGCGCACCACAGAAACTGGCATCGGTTTTAGAACTTTTTCATTGGGTCCTCTCTTTTCCATTGATTTGCTGATAAGTTTGAGCAGCCACTCTGCCTCCTGGGCATCTACCTTGAAGATTTGCACGAGACCAATGCGAAGCATGGTGATGAACATGTTTTCCTCATCCGGTTTGTCCTTGTCCTTTTCAGTTGACGGGCCAGGTTTGCCGCATTCGCCTTCAGAACTTGTAGGTTCTACCGGTTGCAGGTCCTCTTCTTTCTGAAATTTTATCAGGTCGCTCTTCAAATCTTCAAGGCTCGGGTTACTTAACATAAGGTCTTTGAGATGCTTTTCTTGTGATGGGTTTAAATTGTAAGCTGACTCTTGCACTTTTCCAGCTTCTTTTCGTTGTCGTTCTTCTGCCTTCCCCTCATTGGCAACCTCACTCGGTTTGTCTTCTAGCACGTCATCCTCTTCTTCGTCATCTACTGTGGCAACTTCTGTTTCGTGTTTTGCAAGTGCTGCAGCAGATTCTCTTTCGTGTTTTGCCTTTGCTGTAAAGGTGGGAGGTCTGTCCTCGTCAATACCTTCCGATTCTTCAGAATGTGACGAGCGTGCTGTTCTGACGAGTTCAGCAAAATTCACAGACAAAACGGCAGGTTGTGTAGACTCGGATTCCTTCATCTGTCCTTCCAAATGTGCCCGTTGCTTCTTCACCGTGGTCCAAACTTCTTCTTTGTCACGAAGGGATTTTTCTAATGATTCCCTCTTTTTGGCATTGTCACTGTTGCTGATGGAGCTAAGTAATGCTTGCCTGGTTTCAGCGTTGATCTCTTCCTGCCGTTCACTAATTTTCTCAAATAACTCCCACCTTTCGCTGGGATCTGCAGAAATGTTATCTATCGCATCCTGAAATTGCGTCGAGCCCTCTGGCATTTTTTCAAGTTGAAGCTTATATTGCTCCTCAAATGGGAGATGTGCTGAGTGCTCTATGATGTTCTTGTGTATCAAAGACAATTTTGCTTCCTCTTCTTCTAGTTTGTGCTGGAACAGATCACTAAGCCTTTTGTCCTTATCAGAAATTTTCTTTCCGTCACTTGATGAATCGTTTGACTTTGACAATGAGCTTCTGCGCCTTGTATTTTCTTTTTTTTTCAATGCTGCAATTTTTTTACTTTGCTGTTCAGCCTGTTCGCGGAAGACAATTAAAAAATTTTCATTCTCCTGTTGCTTTAGGGAAATTAACTCTTCGTTGATTTGCTCAAGTTCCAAGTTAACATCAAGCAGTGCTGGCAGCGAAACTGCTCGTGTATTAGCAATACGTTCTTTTATTTCTTGACGTCTAGCATTAGCCACCTGTTGTTGCTCATCCTTCTCGGCTTCATCGTCTAACTCGGAAATTAGAGCGTCTTCATGTCCAGTCATAGTTTTGTTAATCCTGGCTGCTTGCATTGACCTGTGTAGTTGCTTCGCGTGATGAATTTGTTCTCGCTCTAATATATCCTTTCGTTCTTGTAATGTTAGGGTCCTATTTTCGGCTTCTTCCGTCATTCTTGAACTAGAACGAGTTTTACCACCTTTCTTCTTCTCTCCTTTTTTTAAGGCATCTTTCTGATCCTGAATTTGTTTTATTTCCTCGTTGATCCTTTTCAGTTTCGGCTCTGAGCCTGCCCTCCATTTGGCGACCTCTTCTTGGAATTCTTTGCGTCTCTTGTCACTTTTCTTCTTTTGTTCTTCTCTTTCTTTTTCATCTTCTTCAATGGCTAGACACTCAGCTTCCTGAGCGGTTATCCATTGGTCAGCATCCTCTTGAAGTTTAGCATCCAGAAGTGTCAACTCGTGTCTTCTCTTATCCATCAGTAATTGGTCCAGTTTTTCTTGTAGCAGTTTTTCGTGTTGCGAAGACTCCGCATCCGCTTCCTGCTGTCTTGTAGATGAACGTGCACGTTTTTGGCTTGATTGTGACGACATTTTCCTGAAATGAATAAAAAAACGGTAAATATTTATTATTTGTTACAACAAAAAGGTACATAAAATTCCGTGCGTTGTTGTTTACATGTTTTGGTGATAGTTGGCTACACTTCGGTCATAATGACAATAATGCATTTGTTTAAAGAAACACTAAACCAAAATAATTAATATAAACCACGGATAATTAATATGCAATTTTGTGTACGTAAATTTATAAACTATCACGCTAATTATTAAACTTTGAAAATTAGGTTTTATCTATTTGTCGTTACTTATTTTTGAGTGTTTTGGAACTATAAGTAATTTATTTTAAGACTAACGCTCTGACTATTGGTATCTAAATATATAATAGCACAGAAATAACTGTTGCAATGTTTAAGAGCCAACCTACGGAAGTTTACTGACTCTTTTGTTCAAACAAATTTCTCAAAATTTTACATATTCGCTCATTCCCTAACTACGTACTAGCAGTTTGGAATCAAGCCATTCCTTCATATGTATACTAACAGGGTAAATATTTGTTTATTACTTTTGGGAACTTACTGTCGCCTTTATTTGGTCCTCGATAAATGGAAATCTGTTATCCTTCTGTCCTTCCTGTAGTAAAAAAATTATAGAATGAACTAAATTGGTTATGAACTTCATGTTAATTTGGAACTACTTTTATTAAGTCAAGCCTACCTTTTAATTTAATTTTTTAATACACATACTTCTTCTAGTCTAAAATAATAAATACATACTAACAAAGCTTTAATTAATATATTAGGACAGCAAAGCGATTCATAGTTTAAGGCATTAATTATTTATTTATAAAATCGAGACTTGCGTATCACACCTGACTTATTTACCTTACTCTACAACAAAATTTATTATACTTCTGTTTATTTCGTTATTTTTTAAACCATTTAACATTTACATTTGTATATACATTTTATTAAAATACTTTTTCAATTAACACTATCGGTCTTATAACAGTTAAGTACTATCACTATACACTAAATAGCGTGTCGGTTAATTTTAAACAAAAGTATCCATCCCACGGTAATTTATTACTACTTTTGTTAATAAAAAATAAAATTACATACCGCCACTTATTTTTGTTTTTCAAAAGCTAATAAGTAGGCAAAAATAAATATCTACCCCGTTCTATCATACTATCATACAGCGAATAATGGTTTTTGGTTACTTACTGCCGGCTTCTTTTGTCTTCGCTATTTTGATTCTGCTGTCTCTCTGTCCTTGTTAAAAATTGGTTTGTCGGTGTACGAATTTGTGTCCTCCAGTATTTGAATTCTGTCCTCGTTGATAATAATTTTTAGAATGAACGATATTGGCAATAAACTTGCTGTTTTATGGCTGCAGAATTGATTTAGTGAAGCCAAACATTTAATTTAATTAAAAAAAGGTCGTTTGGTCATAACGTTCCAAACAATTTCATCATACATAAAAGCTTTAATTAATAAGTAAGTAGCGCAGTTGCTTACCATAGAGATTTAATTGTCATCATTTGTTGTTGACATTCAGTCCGTTTAAGTTTTACTTTTTACGAAATGGATACTGGAGAAGATAGCAAATTCGAAACCTTTGTTGAAAACTTATATCAAAGATATTTGCTAGAGTGGAAGATTGTCGAACGGATTAAAACCAAGCGAGTTGCCCAACACGTCAACGAACATTTGAGAAGACTAAACAGTATGGCTCTGTCACTTCATGGAAAATACTTGAAGCATAACAAAACCGATTATTTATGGAAGATCAATAACGACAGATCCGCTAAATATGAGGTCTCGGCATCAAAGAATAATAACTGCGAAGTCATGGAATGGCTCGCCTCTCACATGTGATTCTGTTGTATCAAAAGAATCTTATTGTAATCGCTTCTGTCAGACTTGCAATAAAATTTTGGTTTCTTGAGATTTGTTTCTTTTCTTTTCAATCAAAACGCTTCGGTACACTTATATTAATAAACCTTGTATATATTTTTAGATATCTTATAATTCTTTGTGTTTATACTTCACATAACAAAAACAACTAAAAATTTCCGTGGGTTGGACATTTCTCTTTTTAGGACCTTTCTTATCTTATTCCATGGTACTTCTATTCTTCATACTTGTTCATAATTGTCAAAGAAACAAAGGTTTCAATAAAAATCAAATCAAGACACTTTACATTTTATTTATTTATTATAAATCAATTGCCTTCTCTACTTTTAAGAAATTAAAAATATTTTATAAAAATTTTCATAGGTGGCAACAAAAATTTTTCTTAAATTAATATAACTTTTCGAAAAACGTTGTAAAGTTCTAAGAATGTTGTAATAACACTTTGTTATTTAAATTGCTCAACTTCACATTTATTGAAGCATTTTGACCTATATATATTTAATAAAAAAGTATACATAATGAAATGGTTGCGATGATTATTCAGTGTTTGCCTGCCGCAGAGTATGTGCCCCCTTGTAGGTTGGCGCACAACTCATTGACCGGACACCTCCATACGGAAACGTATGTGTGTTAGCAAAAACCACCCGCTCAACTGTGAGAGGGAGAATGAGCAACCAAATATTTTGCGACTTATTAGAGGTACTATTATTTTCTATTTCGGTAATTATGATATGACAAGGTACATTACATTTGCCACAAATCTTTAAATTCTTATCACACATTGAGCACAATGTTATCCTCTATGGTTTTACATCAATATCGATCAACTAACCTAACTTTTTAAGTATACACTCTCGTGTGATTTTTCAAACTATTAACTAAGTTGGAGTTTATCAGTTTATCATTTCTTGATTGGTTCTTTTTCAACAAACATTACGCTCTAAAAATTAGAACAATGAAGTCAGCGGTATGGAAATTTTTTTTTGTTTAACAAAGTAGGCTATAAACTTCCGTGGGTTGTAGTCGGAAGGGTTTATTCAAGTTTCTACATTTCTTTGGGATCAACACATTTCTTCAAACCTTTACTTTATTTCATTTATTATTTCATACCTAATTTTTTCGTTATTAACATCTCTGGATAAACACTAATGCTCAAGCCATCTTTGCAAAACATTCTGCTATGATTATATGTTTTGTAATTAGAAAACAAAAAAGCTTCTCAGCAAAGTAAACTATATAATGATTATTAACTTCTGCGCAACTATCTAACGTAAAACGTATTTTACAAATACAAAATATAATTAGAAGGTGCTGCCACCTAGAAATTTTAGGCTATTCCATGTATTATGAAATATTGAGAAAATATGTTAACCTCCGGAACACAGAAGAATAAAAGAGCTTTGATTTCTAACCTCTTATTGAAAATGTTAAAATCTTACAAAATGAATATACTTTATCAATCGTATTTTATCAACTTCTTTACAATTTTTAGTCAGTTTAAAATGAAGTACAATTAAGTTAATTCAAATTTTGGCACCTACCCTAAGTAAGTAAACATATTTTATTTTTATTTTTATTTTTAAATTTTATTTCAAACTTAAAGGTCGAACCTTAGCTTCACCCAATGAACGTCTAACACATAAAGACAGCTTTAGATATTTCGATAGCCTGTTTCTTTTCAGTTAAGAATTCCTTTTTTGTCTTCTTATAGCAAACATTACGTTCAGAAAGTTAAAACAATTAATTCAGCAACGGTATCGACATTTATGTTACTTAACAAAAGAGCCATTAAATTTCCGTGGGATGTTGTTGGTTTGATGGATACACATACTACTACTATCTTCGCTCAGCTCTTCAGCAATTGGACACATTGGTTCATTATCTTACTTTTTTATAAGTCAACTAACAATATAATTACTTTTGCGATCAAACAAAGCCTTTTATGGTAATATCACTATGATTTAACAAAGTAAACAATAAAATTCCGTTAGTTGTTATCGGAAATTTATACATTCATTTATGAAATATAGGTATCAATGACATTAACTATTTGTTAATCAGGCGATTGACAAACATTACTTTCTGTTTAAATTATTATTAATCATTAACATTTTAATTAATTTATCTCTCACAGACGCATTAAACTTTGTAAATAATGCCAACTCGTATGCCAAGCGAATTCTTTTTAATTAAAATGTTAATTACTTGGTGTTTCATTCAAGCATCAAGCTTTATCGTTTTAAATTAAAATTTAAGTATAAAAGGTTGGCTCCATTTCATTGCAAACATCAGTTGCGTCAAAGAAGTGTCTCGACATACACAAACGGAACATTACACTGCTTTAATAATGTCTTCTTTTTGGAAAACTTTGAGAAGCTCCTGGAAGAAACATAAGGAAATTCGGAAATCAAGGAGGCAAATTAGAAGGTTGGTGAAACTTTCGCGGCTCCTGCTTAAACACGGACGATTTGAAGACGCCCTCAAGGCTAATAAAATTGCTGTAGAAGTGTTTGATTACATGCGAGTCAGCCAGTTTACAACAACAGCAGCAAAGAAAAATTGTGAGTGGGAAATCATGGCACTTATAAAAGAGGGACAATTCATCGCGTCAGAACATCAGAAAAACAAAAAGCTTCTTGAATCACAAGAAGAAAAGAGAAGAACAAGATCAAAAAAAAAAGTATACTTCAACTGTACACCGGCGTCTACTATGAAACAACCAACACAAAGCCAGTTGATGGAGAAACAAGTCATCGAAGCATGTTTTAGCAAAGACACAGAATTGGCGAATCAGGCCAACGATGTGATGGAAAAAATCACAGAAAGCAACTTGGACAAAATACAGAAACTAGCTCTTATGCAATCCATTGGAAAAATTTATCAAAGAAACACTATTCTCTCTGCACAAAATGATCAACTTCTAGAAAAAGAAACTACTCCACTTCCAACAAAGGCAAAAAATGGTAAGCCATCGGATGAAGAAAAAGAAATAGAAGAAATAACAAAATCTTTAATGAATAACCTCAACGCAAACAAATCTTCGTACAAGTTCTCTGACGTCATTGGCATTGAGGATGCAAAGGATGCACTTGACATTGCTATCCGCCAGCAAAATATCTTCATTAAATATTACGAGTCTAAGGATTTGGAGAAATGCAAGGGAATAATGCTCTTTGGGTAATTATATTTCTTTCACTTCAATTTTATTACAGTTCAATATCAACTTTAATTTTATACAAAACATACCATTTTTTACCGTTATTTGGTAGGACACAACATACTGTACAAAAAAATTCCGTGGGATATTTATTTCTTAACAACAACTTAATAAAGTCAGTTTTCACATCACACTTTGATTACTTTACTTCGTATACTAATCTATCGAAGTAATAACAGTCAATGCAGAGTAATTTATTTGTTATCATTTACTTGCAGTCCACCAGGAACCGGAAAAACAATGCTTGCAAAAGCAGCTGCTAATGAGGGAGGAGCGAAAAGCTTCTTTTATTTGTCAAAGCCAGATCTTGTCACTAAATGGGTTGGATCGTCGGAGAAGAGAATCAAACAACTTTTTAAGTTGGCAGCAGAAATTGCACCTTCGGTTATTTTTTTGGGTGAGATGATAGTTGTATTACATAGTCATTTGTTGCCATTTACTGTTTCTTACTTTCCTTCACATTGTAAATTATAACAGTGACATTCACTTTTAAAACGATATTCTATATTTTCAGATGAGGCTGATTCTCTATTCGGAAAGAGATCATCCGATGGCAACGATTCTTCTACAGGCATTATTAATGCTCTTCTTACAGAGATTGAAGATAAGCCTGAAGATGTCTTTGTCCTTTGCTCCACAAATCGTCCGTGGGCGATTGACTCTGCATTTAGAAGGAGATTCAACAGACTGATTTATGTACCCCTCCCGGGACTGAGAGACAGAGGAAAGATCTTCAGACATCATTTGGAACAGGTGGAAAATATGTTGAGCGCGAGTGACTACCACTTTTTGGCAGAAGTTACTGACCAGTATTCACCCTGCGACATCACCAACATTGTCAGTGCAGCCAAAAATGAAAGATGGTCAAGAACTAAACGGGCAAAATACTTCAAGCAATGTCCTCGCATTGAATCAAACCCAGACATTGAGGGAAAGTATATGCCATGCAGAAAAGAAGAGGAGGGTGCGACGCGCATAACTGCTGAGGAGATTGAGGAGCTAGGAGGCAACATCTTTCTACCTCCAATCACTATGAAGGACTTAGAACGAGGCACATGGATTGCCAAGAGAACTGGAGACCCAAAGGACTTGCCCAAATTGAAGGAATTTGCCAACACCATCGGACAAACGATTCACGAGGAGGACGAAGCTGACTCTGAAGACGGCTCAGAATCGGAACCTGAGTCTGACTCTGAAGAAGAGTCTGAACCCGAGTCGGAGACAGATGAAGGCTAGCCTTTGAAGATAAACAGGAGGGATTCCTACGTATACCTTGTAGCCCCCCAATCTGCTGAAATCATTAACAACATTCCGTTTGACTTTGACATTGCCCGAGTAATAGACTGCAAGCTGTAATCTAATTATAATCCTGGCCAATAAAAGTTGTACTCAAACAAATATAGATAAACATTTATTTTTATTCATCTCCAACGCCGACTGGCATTACACTGGTATCAAATGACACTGACATGGACTCAAACTTTACTGGCCATTGGCATTGAAAATAAAACGGAAATATAAAACGTTTCATCCCTTGACGGGTAATTTTTTCTCTTCTTTGCTTTCGGTTGGCGACTTCTTC
>Ga0207936_1000055_pt1 | contig 23599 bp, 27 predicted proteins | sample LakMenEpi19Nov10_FD_150715 | JGI IMG/M metagenome (GOLD analysis project Ga0207936, IMG submission 150715) | Freshwater microbial communities from Lake Mendota, WI - 19NOV2010 deep hole epilimnion (SPAdes) | ecosystem: Environmental > Aquatic > Freshwater > Lake > Epilimnion/Euphotic zone ... | reverse complement strand
ATGCGCGTGACGTTGGTGCCACCTTGCATGAACGTGAGCGACTCGCCCGTTTTCTCCATGCCAGTGTGCAAGTAGCCAATGATCGGCTTGCAACGAAGCACTGTCTCGCCCTGCAGTTCCAACATCAGGCGCAACACACCGTGCGTGCTTGGGTGTTGCGGACCCATGTTGATGATCATTGTTTGGTCTTCGCCCGGGTCGGCAGCAACGTCTGCCAACAACGCGGCGTCGGCCTCGCTCATGCGCAACACTGCACCAACTTCGCGCAACACTTCCTTTGCGGTCAGTTCGCTACGCGAACGAAGCTCTTGGTTTCCTTCAAATGTTCCGGCTGCTGCAATGGTCATGATGCTGCGCCTTTGAATTGCACAGGGATGCGGCCCTGCGAATAGTCCTTGCGCAACGGGTGACCGTCCCAATCTTCGGGCATCAAGATGCGGGTGAGGTCGGGATGCCCAGTGAACGCAATGCCGAAGAGGTCGAAGACTTCTCGTTCCATTGCCTCGGTGCCTGGATACAGATCAAACAGCGATTCGATTGATGCGTTACTTTCTGCAACCTGAACTCGCGCGCGCAAACGCTTGCGGTCGCGCAGTGACAATAAGTTGACGACGATCTCGAAACGCTCGGGCGCGATGCCTTCCGGAAGCGTTCGGCCTGGGTGCGTAAGAAAGTCGACGGCAGTCAGGTCGACGCACATCTCGAACCCATCATCGACAAGCTGCTTCATTACTTGCACATACTGCGCGCGCGGAACGAACAACACTTGTTGCCCGTGCGAGTCTCTTAGGGCGCACCCGTGCAGTGTTTCGGTTTCGCTCATGACGATTAACGCGATCCGAGAACTACCGGCGTGGTGATGCCAGCAGGGATTTCTTGAATGTGAACGTTGGCGCCTGCGCCATTTGCGGCGCGTCGCTTCATGATTTCACCGTCTTCAATCAGTTGGTGCAGCGTTTCAATTGCGTGAATGAGGGTTTCTGGTGTTGGTGGGCAACCCGGCGCGTACACATCTACTGGAACAATTTGATCGACACCTTGGACAATGGCGTAGTTGTTAAACATGCCGCCGCTGCTGGCGCAAACGCCCATGCTGATGACCCACTTTGGTTCCATCATTTGGTCGTACACCTGTCGGAGAACAGGGGCCATTTTTTGGCTCACACGGCCCGCAACAATCATGATGTCGGCTTGGCGCGGTGATGCGCGGAACACTTCCATGCCGAAGCGTGCGATGTCGTAGTGCGGCGCACCAGTACCCATCATTTCGATTGCACAGCAAGCCAAACCAAATGTCGCACCCCAACTAGAGCGTGAACGTGACCATTTCACGAGGTCTTCGATGCGACCGGTTAGGAAGTTGTGGTTGACACCCTCGAGGCCGTCATCCAATACGTTGCGTGCGAGGCCCATTATGCGGCCGTCTCTTCGCGGCCTTCAAGACCAACACGTTTTACTGTGCTCAGCATTGTACGTGTGGGGGACTTCATCGGGTCGTCGCCCATGTCGATGCGAACTGCCTTCTTCAAAGGGCCCCAATCCAGCGCACCGCGCGCAATGGCGTAAACAAAGGCAACAAAAAACACGGCGCTGAATGTAAGCATCTCGAGAAATGCGTAGGTTCCAAGTGACTCACGCGCAACAGCATATGGGTACATGAAAATGATTTCGATATCAAACATGATGAACAACATTGCAATGATGTAAAAACTGACGGGAAAGCGCTCGGGTGCCTCGCGGCTTGGCACAATTCCGCATTCGTATGGCGCAGACTTTGCGGTGTTGGGCCTGCGCGGTGCAAGCAACAACGAAGCCACCGAACTGAGGCCTCCGAAAATAATGGCGAGCACCATCAAGACAATGATTGGAAGGTACTGCCCCATTGCTTTCGCCTACGCCTTCGCGGGCAACTGTTTGGCGCTCAGATTGGCGCGAAGCATCATGTCGCGTCGGTGGAGCAACCAGCACAGAATGAAGAAGATGATGCCCGAGCCAAACGTGATCAAGATGGCTGGCTGACGCTTTGCACCTAAGTCACGAATCATGTGTACGTAACGGTGAGGTTGCGTGCTGTCGACAATGGCACGCGCTGGTGCACGACCTGGTTCGGTGAGTTGCTTCACCACTGGAACCACTTCAACCAACGCATAACGCGGCTTGTGGAAGAAGGCGAAGAAGTCGATTGCATCGCTGATTTTCGGATAGCGCTCGCCGCCACGGTCGTAGGCGGCAACCGATATGTATTCTCCACCAGCAAACTCTTCTGCTTCAACCTGCAAAATATTGTCGGATGATGCGACTGCCTGACCGCGCTGCGGGTCGGACTCTTCAAGCAAGTTCCAACCCTCTTCTTGCAATGCCGCAGAAACGATCTCGGCATTAGCCACTGGGTCGTTACCCAACGACGGCTGCATCTCTAATACTTCGGCACCAACAAGGAAACTGCCATCTCTAATAATCGTGATCGGTTCAGCTGGGTGCCAAGTTGGTGATGGGCCAACTAAGCCAATGCCGTACACCCACCAAATTGCGCCCATCGTCATCATCCAGCCAAAAAAGCTAGCGAGCACTACCAAAAAGCCAAGACGCGCGCCAAGGTTCGTGCCAACAACAAGGTAGGTACCACCAATGAGCACGACTACGGAGATAAGAACAACGACGATGCCACGAAGCCCCGGATTGAAATCAATTGCGAACAAGGTATTCAACATTTACAAACCTCTCACGTAATCGACAACTGCAGAAATCTGCTCGTCGGTGAGCATCGAACCGAATGCTGGCATGCGACCACTGCCCTGGCCCTGCTCGCCGTAGCGCTTTCCGTATTCACTGCCGCCTTCAATGAAGCTGACCATGTCAGATTTTTGTGGAAACTGACGAACAGCCGAACCGCCTGTGAGGTTGGGGCCAAAGCCGCCACCGCCGGTGATTTGTGGGTCGCCATATGACCAACCCTTGGTGTGGCATCGTGCGCACGAATAGTTGCCGCTACCCAAATCCAAATTGAACAATGCTTCGCCAACAGTTGAATAGGTTCCGGCCTTGACCAAGCGTTCTGCTTCAGTTTGAATTTCTTCTTGCTTAGCAACTGGCAAGTGCCCGCCGTCGCAAACGCGTGCGTCGGCGTCTACTACCAAGCAATTCTCACGCGGAATCTGAATGCTCTTGAGATAATCGATCAGGGTTTGGATCTGCTGATCGTTCAGTGGTCCACCGCCTTTGAGGCCCCAAGGCGACATCGGTGAAAACGGACGTCCGTAATCCAAAATAAAGCGAACTTCTTCTTCGCTATAGCGATAGTAAATCGTGTTGATCGCAGGCGCCTTCCAACTGATTTCCTTCACTTCACCAGTTTTCGGGTCAGCCATCGTGGTGTTCGCAGCGCCACCTGGGCCGCCCATGCCGCCGTGACAACCAGCGCAGTTGAAGCCACCATTTGCGGTTACATCAAAAAGGTTTCCACCCCAGTGTTCAAAAATGGTGTCCCATTCTTTGATTGCGCCAGCCTGACGGCTTGGCTCCAAAATCCAATACAGCGGCAACGTGATGGTGATGACGGCAAGGAACAGCAAGCCAATCAGCTGTGTGCGCTCGATCTTCTTGCCTTCAAGAATTTCGTCGTCGTAGTAAGGCTTGCGGTTTGCAGCCAACTCGATTTCGGAACCGATTTCTGCACGGCTCTTGCGAATATTGAAAAGGCCATAAACAATCCAACCACCAATAGCGGTAATCAGTACGAACCAGGCAATGTCGGTAGTAACTGCTGCGAACATCAGTGACCTCCACCCACGCAGTGTGGGCCTTCTGCTTCTTGTCCTGTGGTGTTGGTGCCAATTGGTGGGCCACCAAACACGGTGCCTGTATCAACAACAAGGATTCCATTGGCAACAGAAACGCCGAAGTGATCCATACCGCGCGGTGCTGGGCCGCCCTTCTTTTCACCAACTCGGTTGTATTGCGAACCGTGGCATGGGCATTCGAACCACTGCGAGCTTGAGCACTCTGGAACACGGCAGCCAAGGTGCGGGCATTTCTGATAAAGCGCCATCACTCCAGCTTCTAGGCCGGCAAAAACGGTTGTCTGTGCACCGTAAACAGCCTTAGCTTTAGACAAACCTTCACGTGGATATTCGGTGATCCAAGCGCGAGCTTGCGGAACGTAATAAAAGCCCTTATTGGAACGAATCTGACCGATGACGTCATCGATATTGCCAATAGTGATTTTGGAACCGAAGCCGCCCGAGGATCCCTTCCAGAGGAATGCAATTACGGACGCTCCGAAACCGCCAAGGCTTGCGCTCATCAGCGTGACGCTTGCACGATTGAAAAACTGTCGACGCGTTACGCCCAATGCTTCTACATCTGGCGGCGACCATGGCTCGATTTCTGCTTTTGGTGCAGCAAGGACAACACTGCGCGATGCAGTGGCCGCGGCTTCTACTTGGCGGCCAGTCATTGCTTCAGGGTTAACTTTGCCGCGGTCCTTTTTGCGTGTTTCGCGTGCGAGCGATCCAACGCCACGCACGTCTTTTCGACGCACACCAGTAAGAACAAGGCCAATGGCTGCAACGACAAGCACTGCAACTGCGATGGTGATGATTTGTGAGGTACTCATATATATACGTGTCGCCTTAGAGCTCGAAGAAGATTCCGTCACGCCATGGGAACGTGAAGTTGAAGCCTGGACCACGGAAGAACGAACCAATGATCACTAACACCGCCCAGAACATGAGGTGAACGGTGAAGAGGCTGGTCATGAACTTTCGGTCTTCTGGTTTGTTTGATGGGTTGCGATCCATGAATGGAGCAAACATCAACGCAATAAGACCCATGCCCGGCAGCGTCACACCAGCAATCATCGGGTGGAACATGGTGAGCAACTCTTGCAAGCCCAAGAAGTACCACGGAGCTTTAGATGGGTTTGGCGTTTGGTTGAAGTTTGCAGCGCGCAGCAATGGTGCGTTGACAAACCACGAGAACATAAACAAGAACGCTGTGCACGCAAGCGACGCGACGAATTCGATGCCGAGCAAGTGAGGCCATGTGTGCACCTTGTCGACAGGCACTGCTTTCACATCTTGAATCGAACCTGATTTAACAACTGTGAGCAAACGTTGCGTGTGCCCGCCCGGGCCCGCGCCAGTTGGCAAACCGCCCGCGGCTGGTGCGGCAACAACGGCAGTTGTTGGACGATCGGCGACGGCTACACCGCCACTTGCGCCAGCCTTTGCTGCCTTGCTGCGCTCTAACAAATGTGCGGGGATGCGCGAGTCTGCTGCTTCGCCACCTTCGGTTGCGCCAGCGCCAGCTTCGGCCGCGGCCTTATCGCGCGCGGCTTGCGCACGCTTTAAGAGGTGCTCTGGAATCTCGGTCATGTCAGATCATCCTTTCGGTGCGTACAGCGATCACAATGGGCCCGAAATTCCGCCATCTTTACGCACTCGCCAGAAGTGAATGGCGAGGAAGATAACTGTGACGAACGGGAAGAGCAGCACGTGCAATACATACCAACGCAGCAATGTTTCGGCCCCGATTTCGGTACCGCCTAAGAGTACGAAACGAACTTGCGAACCAATGACCGGCGAATAGCCCATCATGTTGGTGCCTACGGCAACTGCCCACAACGCGAGTTGGTCCCACGGCAACAGATATCCGGTGAAGGACAAGAGCAAAGTGAGCGTGAGCAAGATAACGCCAATCACCCAGTTGAATTCGCGCGGTGCTTTGTATGCACCGTGGTAAAAAACGCGCGCCATGTGCAAGAACACGCTGAGCACCATGAGGTGAGCACCCCAACGATGCATGTTGCGCACCATCAAGCCAAACGTCACGGAAGTTTGCAGCGACTGAATGTCTTGCCATGCATCGGCCGCAGTTGGTCGGTAGAAGAACATCAAGAAAATACCTGTGACAGTGAGCAAAATGAACAAGAAAAAGCTGAGGCCGCCGAGGCACAGCGTGTAACTCACTTTTACCGCATGTCGCTTCACTTTTACTGGGTGCAAGTGATAGAGCACCGAGTTCATGATGACGTACGAACGGTTACGCGGCGAGTCGGTGTAGCCCTTACGGAAAATTGAGCCCGGTCGGAAAATTGAGTTCCACACCTGGCTGCCGAGTAGTGCCTGACCCAATGCAGCGCCACGCTCTTTCAGCGTGAGGCGGGGCTTTTCTTCGATTGTGCTTGCCATAACTATTTCTCCGTGTTCCTGAAACTTCTACAACCGCAGTCCGTAGGCATAGCCATGGTTGGCCGTGCGCATGTGTGAATCACCTGTTGCCGCCGGAGCGCCAACTTTGCCCATAATGATGACTCCTGTTGGGCAACGATCGACGCACAACGCACAACGTGTGCACACATCGTCGTCGATAATGAACAACACATTGTCCGATGGATCGGAGCCCGGCATCTCGGTTCCTTGCGCCTCGGCAATTGCCTCGGGTGAAACCATGTGAATGCACTTCCATGGGCAGATGTCGACGCAGCCTTCGCACATGATGCATTCGCTCTGATCGATATGAATGAACTGCTTTGGCTTGACTGCTTTGGAGAGATAGTCGGCATCGACCTCGACGAGTTGATACTCGTCGGACCATTCTGGCATTGGTGGGTTGGCGTCAGTCTTTGTCATGTCAATCAGTTCTTACGCATCAACGGACGACCGTATGTGGATGTTTCAATCTCTTGTGGCTTCACGTTCCCGCGATTTTGCCACCACTTAAACAGATAAATCATGAGACCAATGAAAATGGCATGAATAACCACGACGAGGATGTCGCGAACTGCTTCATAACTCATGTCGAATGGGAATGGGCCGCCAAGTGACTTCGGCTTCAAAATGTCGAATGGCCCGAAGATGATGTTGTCCTTGCGCCAACCCAAGTTTTTGTCGGCATGGTCGATGAATTGGTGAGGCACCACTCCGAATGCAATGAACATGACAGCAAAGACATATGTGGCGCCAAAAATCGCTTCGCCCCACGTTGCTTTGCGATCTACCGGACGTCGTTTACCAACGAGCACAATGGCGTACGACATCGCGAGAGTGAGTGCAAACGAGAAGATAAACGCTTGGTTCATTCCAGGCCATCGAAGAATGTCTATTGCCAGCATGGGTCGCAGGGATTACCTTCTCTAGTCAGTGCACCTTGTAAATACGCTTCCGAGACTAGTCGGGAAGGGTGCAAATTGGCGCAAACAGCCACATCGTGCAATCGTGCAGCCCTGTGACCTTGCGCACTTGGAGCCCCCTGCCTCGTACATATTGGTTCAAGCGCTCCAAGTTGATTTAGAGTAGAACACCGTGACCGAGATACCAGAACACCTGCTGAAGCGCTCGAAGGAACGTCGCGGCGCGCTGGCGGGCGAAGCGGGTGACGCGGCCCCTGCAGCACCCGCCGCCTCTGCCCCTGCAGTTGCTCAGACTGCGAAGGTTCTTGTTGCACCCGATGCTCCGCCGCCACCACCGAAACCAGATCCTGCCTATGTCACTGCCGCTAAAACGCGCAAGAAGATTCCGTTCTGGGCAATGGCAACACTCAGCTTGCTTCCGTTGTGGGCATTTATTTATCTCTTGGCATTACAACCACGAGAACAAACCGTAGAGGGCCCACTTGCAATCGGCGCCAGCGTTTACGGATCGTGCGCGGGATGTCACGGCGCAGCGGGACAAGGCGGAGCCGGTCGTGCATTTGCAAATGGTGAAGTGCTAAAAACCTTCCCGAAGATTGAAGACATGCTCAACTTCGTCTACACCGGAAGCCAGGCCTATGTCGCCAAAGAACTTACGGTGTACGGAGACCCAGACCGCGAAGGTGGCGCACACGCACCGCTTTCATACAACGGCAACCCCATGCCGCAGCAGGGCCAGATGCTGGGCGGCGCACTAACCGAAGCAGAGATTCTTGGTGTTGTGTGCCACGAGCGTTACGCGCTTGGTGGTGCCGATGCAGCTAGTGAAGAGTGGATAGAGGAATATGAGACGTGGTGTTCACCAGAGTCGGAAATTTTCCTTGCACTTGAAAACGGCGCTACTTCGTTTGCAACACTCGACAAAGATTTTGCTTCGCTTCCAAAGCCACCAGTATTTGTTGGCACCGAAGCACGCCCTTCGGCAAAATAGTTATTGCGAAACGCAGATCACTTCGGTGATCTCATCGGCAAGAATATCCAGCATTGAAATGCTGTTCGACGAGTACTTAGTGATGAATTCGCGAAGCGTTGCCGTCTCGGATTCGCAGGTGCGGTCTACTCCGTTTGCAAGTTTGATAACCAAATCATTTTGCAGCACTCCCAAATCTCCGCCAGCTTGCATATCAACCAGCGCGGGAAGTGTGAGCATTTGCTTGCCATTCTTTTCATCTGCTGGAACATAAGCAAACCAAATCACTGCTGGGCCCAACATGTCGGCAAGCAACACGCATGCGTACGGGTCGGTGAAATTTGTGCACGATACTTCGCTTGGTGTGCCGTCAATAATGGCAACGACTCGCCCGTCGTCCAGAGTCATTGTGATATTGCCAACCGTTTTTCCGTTGTCAACTTGCCAACCTTCGTCGGGCTGAGTGCCCGTAACCGCTGCAATCAAATCAATATTGTGTAACGACTGGGAGTTTCCCGATGCTGACGAACCACCAGAAACGAATGCGTACATGCCGAAAGTGACAAGACCAAGCACCGCAAGCACGCCGAAGGTTGCCCATAGCCGTGCAGAAAGAAATATGCGCATGCAATAAATCTATTGCGCGCGAACAGCGCTGGCTGCTGCACGGTGTGCGGCTTCGCCCAACTGCTGCATCACGGCATCGTCGTGACCAACACCAACGAATAGGGCCTCGTAAGCACCAGGAGCCATTGCTACACCTTCGCGCAACATGGCATGGAAAAAACTGGCATACATTTTTTCGTTGGTCAGTTTTGCTTCATCAAAATTTGTTGGAATGTCATTTCCGAAGAATGCACCGACGAGCGTGCCAACCACCGGAAACTGAGCCACTATGCCCGCACTTGCACATGCGTCGCGCAAGATGGTTGCAAGTTGACGCGCACGTGCCGAAAGTTCCATATACACATCGGGCGTCAGTTCATTCAGTGCGGCAAGACCAGCAGCAGTTGCGAGCGGATTGCCTGCAAGAGTTCCCGCATGGAACACTTTGCCAATTGGCGTGAGGTGCTCCATGACCGAGCGCGATCCGCCGATTGCGCCGATAGGCAGCCCGCCGCCAATTACTTTTCCGAAACACGTGATGTCGGGACGAATGTCGTACTTTGCTTGCGCACCGCCCGACCCGAGACGAAAGCCAGTGATGACCTCGTCAAAAACAAGTAGTGCGCCTGCTTTGTCGCAAGCTGCGCGTAGGCCTTCAAGAAAGCCTGCGGCCGGCGCAACAACGCCCATGTTGGCTGCTACTGGTTCGACAATTACTGCAGCAACGTCGTTACCAATTTCGGGAACAACGTTGTAAGGAACAACGATCGTGTTAGCAACTGCTTCTTCCGGAACACCTGCAGTGCCTGGGATACCAAGCGTTGCGACGCCACTGCCACCGGCTGCCAATAAGGCGTCGGTTGCGCCGTGAAAGTTTCCATGAAACGTAATGATGCGCTTGCGACCGGTTGCGCCGCGGGCAAGACGCACAGCCGTGCTTGTTGCTTCCGTGCCGCTATTCATGAGGCGAACCCGTTCGCAGCTTGGTACTCGCTCGCGAATTGCTTCGGCAAGTTTCATTTCCCTTGGGGTTGGCGCACCAAACGATGTGCCGTCGCCGGCGGCTGCCACGAGTGCCGACGTAATTGCGCGATGCGCATGACCCAAAATGACCGCGCCATAACTTTGCACGAGGTCGATATATCTCTTGCCCTCAACATCAAAAATGTGTGCACCTTCGCCACGGGCAACGATGTACGGCTCGCCACCAACGGCTTTAAACGCACGAATTGACGAGTTGACGCCGCCCGGAATTGCTTCGGCGGAACGCGTGTACAACGTGTGGTTGTTAGCAATTCCCTTGCCAACGCAAACAGTCGCCGTGCAACCCGCAGCCACGCAAGACGTGGAGTCACACAACGGAATCATTGACATCTCAGCGATTGTTCTCGGCAAACCAGCGAGCAAAATACGTGAGAATAATGTCTGCTCCTGCGCGCTTCACTGCGGTCAGTTGTTCGAGTGCAACTGTGTCGTGATCGATCCAGCCGTTTGCGGCAGCGGCCTTGATCATGGCGTACTCGCCACTGACGTGATAGGCGGCAATTGGTACATCAACACGTGCACGCACCGACGAAATAACGTCGAGATAACTAAGTGCTGGCTTGATCATGACAATGTCGGCGCCTTGCTCGATGTCGGCAAGCACTTCGCGCATCGACTCACGCGCATTGCGCCAATCCTGTTGATAGCCCTTGCGGTTTCCGCCACCGGCGATCTGCACATCTACTGCGTCACGGAATGGGCCATACAACCCCGACGCGTACTTGGCCGAGTACGCCATGATCGCAACGTTGTTAAAACCAGCCGTGTCGAGCGCATGTCGAATTGCGCCAACTTGTCCGTCCATCATGCCGCTTGGTGCAACAACGTGTGCGCCTGCTTGTGCCTGCGCCAGCGCTGCCTTGCAATAAATCTCAAGCGTCTTGTCGTTATCGACATCACCGTTTTTGTCGAGCACGCCACAATGGCCGTGGCTGGTGTATTCGTCTACACACAAGTCGGCCATCAACACCATTCCATCGCCCACGTCTTCTTGCAATTGCTTTAAAGCAACTTGCACAATGCCGTTTGGGTCGAACGCTCCAGAACCCACTTCGTCTTTTTTCGCGGGAACACCAAACAGGATCACGGCGGGCACGCCGAGATCGGCAAGCTGTTTCACTTCGGTGCGCAACGATGCGAGTGTGTGCTGCATCACGCCTTCTAGCGAAGAAATGGGCTGTGCCTCGGTAATGCCTTCGCGCACGAACAAAGGCGCCACAAGATCTTTGGTGGAAAGTTGAACTTCGGCCACCAAGTCGCGCATTGCCGAACTCGAGCGCAGACGACGGGGGCGAGATTGCGGAAACGCCATGCCTACAAGGCTACGGGGTGGGTTGTTGGAATAAACCACGCAGCGCCGCAACCACCGCATCCGTTGTGGGCTCGCTTGCAACGGCCACATTGTGTAGCGCAGAAGCATGTGCAACAGCCTCGGTTGGTTTACCAATCGCGACAACTGCTTTCGGAGAAGTGGCGCCAAATGCGGCGCACCAGGAACGAACAGCGGAACCGGAATAGAACACAACGGCATCTGCTCGTTGGGCGAGTTCCATGTCGTCGCTGGAAGGGACAACTATTTCTGTTGCGTATGCAGCAACGGCGTCGACAACGTAACCGCGCGCACGAAGGCCGTCGGCTACCGCCCCGCCTGCATCTTGCGCCTGCGCCAACAACACCCGGCCACTGCCCCGCGGAAACTGCGCCACAAGTTCATCGCCACGCGCAATAGTTGGAACAAAGTCCACCTCAACGCCAAGTGCATCTGCAGATACCTTGCCAACGGCAGCAAGCTTTGGCCGAATATTTTTTTGTGAAAGTGCGCCAGCAACCTGAGCCGCTCCATTGGCCGACGTAACCACCACCCAGTCGTACTGCTGCAGATGTGCAAGCGAAGCCTGTAACGCTTCGCCCTTGTCGTGTGGCCGAGCAATTGCAATGAGTGGCATTTGCACAACGTGCGCGCCGAGGGCAATCAGTTCGCGCTCTAGTTGTATTGATTGCTGCAATGGCCGGGTAAGAACTACCGTTCGCCCGGCAAGCGAGGTGCTGTTCATTGCAACGAGGCGCGAACGGCTCGCGCGTTTTCACGCGCAAATTCCAAAGCGTCGCCCGACACCGGCAACGGCAATGCCCTCTTTGCGTGCCGATCGCTCGGCGTGTCGCCTGTTGCCATAAACATGTGCAACACATCATTTGCATCAAGATGCGCACCTACCGGCATGCTGCAGCCGGCCCCAAGTTCGGCAAGAAAAGCCCGTTCGATTTCTACAGAGCGCCGAGTTGCTGCATGATCGACGACGCTCACATACCCACGCGTTGTTGCATCATCTGTTCTGCACTCCACCGCAACGCAACCTTGGCCAATCATTGGCACAAACACGTTGGGGTCGAGTGCTTGTGCAACATGGTAAGTGAGCCCAAGCACTTCTAGTGCCGCGATTGCCATCACGATGGCTCCGCCAGCAGGGACTTTCTCTAGACGCGTGTTGATGTTGCCGCGCAAGTCAACAAACTGTAAGTCGGGCCTTGCTGTCAGCAATTGTGCGCGTCGGCGCACCGAACCTGTTGCAACCGTTGCGCCTTGTGCCAACCCATCAAGAGTGTTCCCAACAAGTGCGTCTCGTGCGTCTCTGCGTTCGCACCATGCCGAAACCGTGAGCCCATCGGTTGCCACAGACGGCAGATCTTTTGCCGAATGGATGGCCACGTCGGCAAGGCCTTGCAAGACAGCTTGTTGCACTTCTTTTACAAAAATGCCTTGACCACCCAATTGATGCAATGGCACATCGCGTTTGATGTCGCCAAGGGTTTCAACGAAAACAAGTTCGGTTGCTTCTCCGCTGGCTGCTGTTATTGCACGAGCGACAACCTCGGCCTGAGTGCGGGCCTGAGCACTCGAGCGGGTGGCGATGCGGATCATTCGATGTCGAAAAGATCGCGCAAGGCTGCGGCAATTCGCTCGCCCTGTGGCGTGCCCGCGCTGTTTTTCAACTGGACTGAAGGCGAATGCAGCAATTTTGCAACAACTGCCTTGCTCAGTGCCTCCACCGCATCGCGTTGCTCTGGCGTAAGCGCAACGAGCTTTGAGGAAAACCGTTCGAGTTCGGCACGGCGAATTGATTCGGCGCGTTCGTGAAGTTCTGCTACGAGTGGGGCTGCCTGCCGAGAAATTGATTCTTGTGTGAATCGTTGCACTTCTTCGCCAATGATCTGACGCACCTGGTTTGCTTCTTGTTGTCTTGCATCGATGCCCACTTGCGCCCAATCGCGTAGATCGTGCAAGTCGCGCAGGGTTACGCCGGCAAGTTCGCCAACCGAATGCTCGACGTCGCGAGGCATTGCGATGTCCACGATCAACAGTTGTTTATTGTCTGCTTGCGCTCGTGCGGCATCGACAAATGATCGAGACATGATCACTTCGCCCGCGCCCGTGCAGGTGAGAATGACATCGGCGTGAGCCACCGCACTCGACAATTGATCGAACTTGCCAACTACTGCGCCAACACTTTGCGCCAATTCCTCGGCTCGTTCAACACTGCGGTTCATTACCGTCACGTGTTTGGCGCCGGCACCCGCAAGTGCCTTGGCAATACCCGCGCCCATGTCGCCCGCACCGACCACCAACACGTTGGCGCCGCTCATGGTGCCAAGCAGATCAACTGCCATGTCTACTGCGGCATGCGACACCGATGCGGTGGAACGACTAATTGAGGTTTCGGTGCGCGCGCGCTTTCCTACTTCGAGTGCCTGCCTGAACAGCATGTTCATAGAAGTACGCGCGGTGTTTTCGTTTCGAGCGCGCTCCCATGCAACGCGCACCTGTCCAAGAATTTCGGTTTCGCCAAGCACCGCAGAATCCAAACCGCTTGCCACTTCAAACAGGTGCGATACCGCAGCGTCATCATGCTGGCTGTAGAAGTGCGGGTGCATCTCGTCTGGCGTAAGCCCCGACAGTTCGCAAAAGAAGTCGCGAACGTCTGCGTACGCACCGTGAAACTTTTCGGCCAGCACGTACACCTCGGTGCGGTTGCACGTGGACAGCACCACTGTTTCGCGAATGTTGTCGCGCGACAGCAAATCCTGCAGCGCATGTGCAAGTGCGTCGCTCGAAATTGTCACCTTCTCGATGACATCGAGTGGAGCAGAGCGATGGTTTACGCCAAGAACGACTATCGACATGCCGGATCCATTTCGCGATTTCCGGGAACAGAAACATCTTCACGTTGCTGTTGCTCGTAATAGCCAAGTATTTGCAACTCAACGCCAAGGTCGACGCTACGAATGGAAATCTCTTCGGGGGTATTCAAGACAACAGATGCGAAGTTGAGGATTGACCTAATGCCTGCCGCCACAAGTAAGTCGGCGGCCTGTTGCGCACTCGCGGGTGGCGTTGCAATAACACCAATGCTTACCGCTTCGTCGCGAACGATTGATGCGAGGTCGTCAATGTGGCGCACCGTGACTCCACCGATTTTCTTGCCAACCTTTGTCGAATCGATGTCGACGATGCCTGCGACCGGAAAACCGCGCGAAGAAAACCCGCTGTAATTCGACAGTGCGTTGCCCAGGTTGCCTGCGCCAACAACGACAACTTTCCATTCGTGGTGCAGCCCAAGTTCGCGCTTGATTTGGTACACCAAGTACGCAACGTCGTAACCCACGCCCCTGGTGCCGTAGCTTCCGAGGTACGACAAGTCTTTTCGCACCTTGGCAGCATTAACGCCGGCCAGTGCAGCCAGTTGGTCGCTTGACAGTTGTGCGACACCGCTTGCGATTTCGCCACTCAAGATGTGCAGGTACACGGGAAGCCGAGCAACTGCGGCGTCGGGAATGCGCTTTCGCGCTGAAGCCGACGGTGTTGAAGCGAGTTTGGCCACACGGCAAGGGTAGGCGTTCGTGCATGAATTCACGAAGTCACGAGCCACTTCAATGGCCCTATTGGTTCGGGACATTCGTCACCGCCAACGAAGAACCCGCCCAACTAGCCTGCGCACATGGTCTTTGCGGCAGCCGAAAGCATGAGTGCAACCAATTCGGCCCTTGCGGGCGGGGCCGCACTCATTGCTAGCGCCTTCGCCCTATCCACGGCCGACCGCTGGCTGAAACGACGCCAACCGCACGAATTGGCATGGACCATTGCGATGGTGCTGTTCGCCATCGGTTCCGGCGCATTGTGGTGGGCGGAGAGTGCGGGCTGGAACCTGACCGTCTTTCGAGTCTTTTTCCTCGCTGGCGCAGTGCTCAATGTTGCTTGGCTTGCTCTTGGCACCGTCTATTTGTTGGGCGGTGTTGCAATAGGCAACAAGATCCGCTGGTGGCTCGTAGGACTAACAGGTTTCGCAACAGGGATCGTTGCAGTGGCTCCAACTAAACAATCAATCATTGCAACCGAGTTCCCTATCGGCAGAGAAGTTTTTGGTGTTGCGCCGCGCGTGCTTGCTGCGGTTGGTTCTGGCGTGCCTGCGCTCGTAATCATTGTTGGTGCGCTGTGGTCGGCATGGCGCGTTGTGCGCAAAAAAACACCAGCACTTTCATCAACTGCGTCACGCAATGTGTTGTCGCCATGGCGGCTCGCAGTTGGCAACGTGCTCATTGCGCTGGGAACATTGGTGCTTTCCGCAAGCGGCACGCTGGCTGGCCGCCTGGGTAAAGATCAAGCATTTGCGGTGACACTGTTGGTTGGAGTGAGTGTGCTGTTCACTGGTTTCTTGGTAGCCAGCAACTCCACTCGTGTTCGCTCAACGCAACGCGCGACGCAATACCTTGCCCGTGCCACCAGTTGGTAGCGACTCGACAATCAATACTTTCGACGGACACTTGTAGCGCGCAACGTGTTTTTGACACCATTCGATCACTGACTCTTCGTCAAGGTACGAGCCCGATTCGAGCACGACGTATGCACGCACTGCCTCACCCGTATGCGGATGCGCCACGCCTACAACCGCCGACTGCGCAATGGCGGGGTGCGCGTTGAGCACACTCTCTACTTCTGCGGGATACACGTTGAAACCAGAAACAATGATCAGGTCTTTCACGCGGTCAATGAGGAACAAATAACCGTCGTCATCGCGAACCGCGACGTCTCCAGTGCGAAGCCAACCCTCTGGTGTAATTACGCGCGCAGTTGCTTCCTCGTCGCGCAGATAGCCGCGAAACACGTTGTCGCCGCGAACCCAAATTTCGCCAGAGTCTCCGCTTTCGGCGTCGTCACCATTTTCATCAACAAGCCGCAATTCGATGCCCGGCAACACGTGCCCGATAGAACCAACATGCACGGTGCGACCAACAGACATTGAAATAACTGGCGACGCCTCGGTGAGGCCATAGCCCTCGTGCACGACGACGCCGCATTTGTCGGCAAGCATGCGCGTGATGTCTTCTGGCATTTTGGATGCTCCTGTGAGCGCCAGGCGCACCGTGGAAAACGAGGCCGCGTTAACGCCGGGCACTTGTGAAAGCGCAGTCCATACGGGCGGCGCACCCGGGACAACTGTGACGCGGCGTTCGGCAAATGTTTCGAGTGCGGTAACCGGGTCGAAACGCTGCACCAGCACCACACTTGCGCCAACAAACATCGACAGCCCAAGCACAACATTGAGCCCAAAAATATGAAACAGCGGCAACACGCCAAACACCACGTCCTGTTGGGTGAGTGGCGAAAGCTGCATCAGTTGATGCAAGTTGGAGAGCAGGTTGTGATGCGAAAGCATTGCGGCGCGCGGCGCACCTGCAGTCCCACTCGTAAAGATCAATGCCGCGATTGCGTGTTGATCAACATCAACGATGTCGGCCGGTGCGTGTTGCAGAAGCTGGTCGAATGTTTTTGCATTGACGACATCGTGGCCTTCCGCTGCAACAATCAAGCGCAGTTTTTTGAATGACGATTGATCAATGTTGTTCCAAGACGAAACCGCTGCTGGTTCGACAACGACCGCGCTTGGTTGTACCTCGTCTAATTCGCGTTGCAGTTCTGCAGCAGGGCTGATCAAGTTGAGTGGTACTGCCGCGGCGCCGATGCCGAGTGCGGCGAAATAACTGACTACGAAATATCGACTGTTGCCGCACAGCAGTGCAACCGTGTCGCCTGCTTCAACACCATTGGCCAACAATGCGCCACGCATGCCTGCAATGTCGCGCCTCAGTTCTCCGTATGAAATTGGAGTTCCGCGAAAAACCAGCGCAGTTGCCGTTGCTGGGTGCTGCTCGACAATGCTGGCCAAATTCACTGTTGGTTATCTCCACACAATCGACAACATGCCGGCACCGAATATTGCGAGGAGTAACAGGCCGACGGCCACTGTGGTTGCTGGGCGCATGAGGAAAGATTACGCCTCTGGCGCGCCCGGCGTTTGCTTCGAGCCGATCTGCACTGCAGTGGCAACGCCCTGACCGGCCTGCGGATCGGGTTCGATGACCACAAGTTCGGTGGTGCCGAGATCCAGTTGTTGCGCAGCCGAGCCCCGGTCGATGCACAAGGCCAACATTCCAAACGAATCGACAACAAGACCAAGACCTGCACCAATCTCTGAAAAGTTTCTAACAATCGGCACCGATCGCACCACCGGTTGTTGCCCCGCCGTTGCTGCAGTTAACGAACCAATCGTGACGCGCACGGGTGAACCCATATGTGTTATTTCGTCGGGACCAACATTGAGTTGGCAATTTCCAAAATGATCTACCCACGTCACTTCGGCCAACATCTTGCCGTGTTCTTCGCGCGGCACAGGAACGATGCCTGGCAAAATGCTTGCAACATCAATCTCGGTGCCAACTTCGCTCAGCGGGACACCGTTGCAGAGATGCGCAGCAACTGAAGCAAAAATGTCGCGGCCTGCAAATGTTGTGCCCGGTGCAGCCAAGTGATATTCGGTTTTGTTTAGTTCAAAAGCCGCCTCGCCCCCGCCGGCAAGCGCCACGCCGGTTGCCAAGAGGCCATTATCAGGGCCAATCAAAATGCCGTCCCCACCGCTGACGCTGACTGCAACGGCACGACGAGCCGTGCCAACACCCGGGTCGACAATGGCCATAATCACGCCTTTGGGAACATAGGAAATTGCCCGTGCAAGGGCGAGCGAACCAGCGCGAACGTCGAACGCTGCAATGTCGTGAGTGATATCGATGACATTGACATGAGGCGCGATGTCTGCAACAACACATTTAACGATGCCGACAAACTCATCTGTGGTTCCGTAGTCGGAAAGAAATGAAATGTGATCAAACTTCTTGTTCATCGTGGTCTCACGCTATGGCTTTTCGTGTGCATCGCACTTGTGCCGAGATAAACGAATGGGCCGGTGCCAACCCCCCGACGGCACCGGCCCAAACGGCGCACTCTTGCGAGCGCGACTCCTGGTTGGGGGGTTACCCCGTCCAGAGTTCGTGACTTGAGACATACCCTACGCATATTTCACAAGTCTTCAAGCATCCCTGCGAGAAATTTTTCCGCGCCGTTACGCGCCCATTTCCTTGCTTCGAGAAATTGCTGCCTTTACCGCGGCCCCGATGATCTCGCGGAAGCCTGCCCCCTCAAGTGATGCAATTGCTGCCGCAGTTACGCCATTTGGCGACGTCACGTTGAGGCGCAACTGCTCGGGGGTTTCGTCCGACTGTTGCAAAAGTTTGGCCGAGCCCACAAGTAACTGACGGGTAAGTGCCTGAGCAATCTCTGGCGAAAGGCCCTCGGCAATAGCCGCGGCAATCATTGCCTCTGCAAACAAAAATACATATGCCGGGCCCGAACCAGAAATTGCTGTCAGCGCATCAATCAATTGTTCGTCGATGCGCACCACGGTGCCGACCGCACCGAGAATTGATTCGGCCCACACCATGTCGTCTTCGGTGCATTGCGCCGATATGCAAATACCCGCGGCGCCCTCGCCAACAAGTGCTGGCGTGTTTGGCATTGCGCGCACAACTGCAGTGCCACTTCCCGCGGCTTCTTGCAATGTTGCAACGCTGATACCCGCAGCAATGGAAAGCACGCGCTTTGCGCCCGCCTGCGCCAGTTGCGCGCATGTTTGCGCTGCAAGGGGTGGCTTCACGGCAATAACACCGGCCGAGCACGGTCCAATTTCTGCGCTGGTTACGACGCCCGGGAACAAGGTTGCTAACGCATTACGCCGATCTGCCGACAGCTCGACGATGGTGATGAGAGTTGCATGCCAGCCCGCGGCGATAAGGCCTCCGACAAGAGCCGAACCCATATTGCCGCCACCCACGAACGTGATCGGTTGGTGTTGAGCAGGCGTAGTCATTGCTGTCAGGCTAGCGAAGTGGGGCGAATGGCGGCCCGAGTCGGAAATTCGACTTCCCCAATCGAACCCGACCCGGGCTCACGTAGTTGATGTGTACGCGAGGCGCAATCAGTGGCAACGGCTGTTATTCGGCAAATCGGCTTGCAAAGCCAATGCGAAGCAGCCCTTGGAACACTTGCTCCACCGTTTGGTACAGCGTTCCTACAACCCGATCGAGCTCTGGCTCATTGAGTGCCGATAGCGGCAGTTCTCCCCGCAGAAAAATTGCATCTTCTATGCCAATAGAAAAATGTGCCCCAACCAACTTTTCGTTGCGTCGAAGTAGCGACTCGTACAGCTGCACGGCATTTTCTTCTGGTGCCGGCATCACGTATGTCTCGTAACGCAGGGTCCGTTGGCCAAGCGTGATCCAAATAGTGGTGAACTCTTTTTCAACGCCCCGCATCCGTAAATACCAGCGATATTCGTCGACCTCGCCGCGGTCTATGGCCACGATGGTTTCGTTGTGTAGACGCATGACAGCAAGCCACTCGTCTATCTGTCGTTCTACCCGTGCCCGCGCCGAGTCGTCATAGATATCGCTCACTAACTACACGCCACCAAATCACGAACATACAGTTCGCTGTACACGCGGCTGGCCTTTGCTGCAGCCGCTTTCCATGAATAAGACTTTGCGCGCTCGGCCGCTGCAGTTCCCATTGAAAGTGCCAACAGCGGGTCGTTCAGCAATCGAGCCGTGAAACTGGCGAATTGATTTGGGTCGCGAGCGGGCACCAAGTATCCGGTGCGGCCATGCTCAATCAAGTTGAGCAAACCACCCACACCTGTTGCAACGACTGGGACACCACTTGCGGATGCTTCGAGTGCAACCAAACCAAAACTCTCGCTGCGCGAAGGCACCAATACAACATCTGCTGCGCGATAGAACGTGGACAATAAATGATGCGGCTGTGGCTCGTAGAAATGAACGCGTCGTTCCAGTTTGTGCTCGACAATCAATGCCTGAACACGGCGCATTTCGTTTTCGCCCTCTGTTCCGCTTGCGCCGCCAACAACTATCAGTTGCGCATCTGGCATGTCGAGGGCTGCAAGCGTTTGCACAGCAACGTCTAAACCCTTCAGCGGTTGAATTCGCCCGACGAACAACAGCGTCGGGTTGTCGCCTAAGCCAAGTGCTCGGCGCGCACCTCGACGATCGCCCGGCGAAAAATACGCGCGCTCCACACCGGGGGCAACAACTTCAATCGCACCCGGAGCATTGCCGTACAGCGAAGTGAACTGCGATTGTTCTTCTTCGCAACTAACGCAAATCGCATCGGCGCAACCAATGATTTCGAGTTCAGCCTTTTCACGGGTTGGCGATTCGATGTCGCCTCCAAGACCTTTCACTCGCGCAAAAGTATGAAACGTGGTGACGAGGGGCAGATTCAATTCGTGCTTGAGGCGATGCCCAACTAGGCCGCTGAGCCAATAGTTGGCGTGCACGATGTCGGCACCGGTGCCGTGTTGCAGGTGCCATGCAACCGAGTCGGTGAAATTGTCTACAACTCCGAGCAATTCGTCTTTCGGCATGTCAAAGTCGCCAGCAGGGATATGGACCACGCGATGGTTTGGTTCTACCTCAACAACATCGGGCAACCCCGCGCGCCATGCACGCGTGTATGTGGTGCAGTCGACACCGCTACTAGCAAGAGACGAAACCAATTCGCGCACGTACACGTTCATGCCGCCACCGTCGCCGACACCTGGCTGAGCCAGGGGCGAGGTGTGCATTGAGAGCACAGCTACGCGTTGCATCACCCTTAAAACCTATCTGCGAGCCTCAATGTTTAGTTCTACTTAGCTTGCAGAAGTTGCGCTGTCTTCTCCAATAAAACTGCGGTACACAGAAAGAAGTGTCTGTTTCTGCTCCACTGTCAGGCGTTCATCGGTAGAGATGGCGTCTGCAACTGACGACTTTGGCTCACCGCTCGGGTCGAGTATTCCCGCTCGTTCGTACAACGACTCTGCAGAGATCTGCATTGCGCGCGCAAGTTGTTGCAAGATGTCCGCCGATGGTTTGCGCAAGCCACGCTCGATCTGCGAAAGATACGGATTGGAAACGCCGGCAAGTTTGGCCAGATCACGAATGGAGTGCTGCGCTAGCTCTCGCTGCTGACGAATGAAGTTGCCAACATCGGCAAGCCGTTTGTCTACTGGCATCACTTACTCACTTGTCGTTCAACATGGCGTCAACATTGGCGCCGTTATCTTTTAGCCGTTTTACCAATTCGGCAGTGAGAGCGTCGATCGTTGCGAAGAGAGCACGCCTTTCGGCCGAGCAGGCTTGCTCAAACACTTCCAATTCGTTTATCGCGTGTTGCAAACTTGCCTCATCAAGGGTTCGCAACGACCCGAAGCCGTTATCAACGCAAAGCGCTTCCAGTTGACGCACCAATTGATGGTCGGGCGAAACATTTGTTTCGCGCGGTGGCCGGGCCGAGCCGCCGCCATGCTCCTGGCCAAATACTTGCGCCAAATCATCTGCGATGTTGGACGAAACAGGCGTTCCATCTGTTCGGCGGCGCTGCTCGTCGCGCGCAATGTCCAGGCGTCCCTGCGCCATGCGGCGCACGAATGACACGGCGTCTTCCTGCATCTGCGCCTCGGAGCGTTGTGCGCGAATTTGTGCCAGGTCGAGGCCCGAAAAATCTGTTTCGCTCATTTATTGACCTCCTGATACTGGAGGTAATACTGCCACCTCGTCGCTGTCGCTCACGGGAGTGTTTGCCTCTACCGCCTCGCCATTGACCCAAATTTTGCAGGTGGTTAACACGTGCTCGAAGCCAGGCCCAAACTGGCTCACGGCCGAGGCAAGCACTTCGGCAACGGTTGCCCCTGGCAACACCGCACTTGAGGTGCCGGCCGCTTCTCGTGCGGCTGCAAACAATCGTAATTGGGCCACAAACTCATCGTATCTTTGCCACTACCCTCAGTTTGCGTGTCATCCAACGAAGTCATCGCGCGAGTGTTGCTCATTCGCCACGGACAATCGTTGTGGAACATTGAAGAACGCTGGCAAGGCAGAGCCGATATCGAATTGAGCGAACTGGGCATTCAACAGGCTCGCGCTGCCGCCGACAAACTTGGATCATTCGAGATCATTGCGTCGAGTCACTTGCAGCGTGCACTGCATACGGCAACCATCATTTCCGAGATCCATGGTGTTGGCCCCGTCGAAGTAGACGAACGACTGCAAGAAACCCACGTTGGCCCATGGGAAGGTCTCACTCGGCAACAAATCGATCAACAGTGGCCCGGCTATATCGATACAAGGCGCAAGCCCGAAGGGTTCGAGCCGGACGAAAGCATCGTCGACCGTTTAACGAACGCCATTAGGGATTTTGGCAAGCGTTGTACGGGCGGCTCAGCTCTCATCATTAGCCACAGCGGCGTAATTCGTACGCTGCGCCACGAAATGGGCGCCAGCAACCCACGCCTGCCGAACCTGGGTGGGTCGTGGTTCAACGTTTTGGCCAACGACCGCGTGACGCCAGGCGACGTTGTTACTTTGCTCGACGAAACCTCGTTCACCGAAGCGTTGTAGGCAGCAAAACATGTTTGGTCGTTCATTGGATGATTCGTTCGCGCCAGAAATTAAGCGCAATGTTTCTGCCGTAGTCATTGCCAGGCTCGTGGCTAATGCCTGTTACCGATTTGCTCCACCATTTCTTGCCATCATCGCAAAGAGTTTTGACGTCTCGCTTTCACAAATTGGTGTTGCAATATTCGTCTCTGAACTGACGGGTTTTGCATCGCCATTTCTTGGCCGCGTTGTCGACCGGTTAAGCCACCGCAACGCAATGGTGCTGGGTTTGCTTGGCACCGGCATCGGCTGCACCATCGCCGCGGCGGCACCAAACGTGGTGGTGTTCGCAATCGGCGTCACCTTCCTAGGTTTGACAAAACAAGCTTTCGATTTAGGTCTTGGTGCATGGATTGCCGACTTCGTTCCGTACAACCAGCGCGGAAAAGTTGTTGGCATTACAGAAATGGGTTGGGCGCTCGGGTTGCTCGTTGGCGTTTCACTCATGGGCATTGTCACATCGCTTACCAACTGGCGCATTGGTTACGCATTCGGTATCGCGGCAGTCATTGGATGCATTGTCGCATTGGTTTCGCGCATCAATAACGAACCTCGCAAAAATCACATCCCGAACGCGGGCGAACACACCCGCATCCAAGGCCGCAATTGGCTGGTGCTTGTCACCATGTTCTGCATTATGTGCAGCGTGCAAAATCTGTTCGTCACATTTGGTGCCTGGCTAGAAGACGACTTTGGCTTCGGTGCCGCGCGCCTTGCGGTTGTTGGTTTTTCATTTGGCGTTGTCGAACTTGTTGCATCAACAACAAGCGCGCAATACACCGACAGAGTTGGCAAAGAGCGAAGCATCCTTGGTGGAGCATTGCTGATAGTGCCTGCCGGTATCGCAATGGCAATCGGATCCTCCAACCTTGTCGTTGGTGTTGTTGCCGCGGCCGTGTTTTTTCTGGGGTTCGAATTTGCCGTGGTCAGCCTGTTGCCCATTGCTTCGCAACTCGTTCCCAACAGCC
>Ga0207936_1000053_pt1 | contig 23842 bp, 32 predicted proteins | sample LakMenEpi19Nov10_FD_150715 | JGI IMG/M metagenome (GOLD analysis project Ga0207936, IMG submission 150715) | Freshwater microbial communities from Lake Mendota, WI - 19NOV2010 deep hole epilimnion (SPAdes) | ecosystem: Environmental > Aquatic > Freshwater > Lake > Epilimnion/Euphotic zone ... | reverse complement strand
GTATATTATATAGGTATGCCGTCATATCCTTTGTACCCACAGCCTGTTATTAAGTATGAGACACTTTCTAATCTTAGTGCCGGGGATTTTGTTACTCTTGTTTCTACAGGACTTAATAGTTTTAAAGTAGATAAGGTTGCTGTAGATAGCTACAATCTTTACTTCGGGTTTGTTACTAGTAGTTATAGTATAGGGAATATAGCAACTATTACACCCCTTAATTATGTTAATGCTAGTTTAGTAGGATTGGTTCCCGGGGACATTTATTACGCAGATCCAACTAGCCCAGGCGGAATAACTAATGTTTTACCTACAGGAGTTATTTGTATACAACAAGTAGGTATAGCGCTTAACTCTACTTCTTTAGATACTCAATATAGAAAATTAATAGAAGGTTCTGGAGGAGGTGGGGGTGGTTCTCCAACTGGTCCAGCGGGGGGAGATCTTAATGGTACCTATCCTAACCCGGGAGTAACTTGGGCTAATGGTGCACCTACTTATAATCTTTTATATTATCCTTTATCTAGTAACCCTGCAGGATATATTACCTCAGCAGCGCTAGCACCTTATTTAACTAGTGCTGCAGCAGCATTAACCTATTACCCAATACCTACGGGTACTATTTCTGACTATATAAGAGGAGATGGATCTATAGCTGCATTTCCTTCTATTCCTAGTTTTACTCCATCGGCCCTTACTAAAGTAGATGATACCAATGTCACTCTTACTTTGGGAGGTACTCCTGCTACATCTTTATTGCAAGCTGTATCTCTGACTCTAGGTTGGACCGGTACACTAGCAGATTCAAGAATAGCAAGTGCAACTACCTGGAATACAGCATATAGTGAAAGATTATCAGCTCTTACTACAACAGGTAGTTCTGGTGCAGCTACTCTTATTGCAAATACCTTAAACATACCTAATTATACTTTATCTGGATTAGGCGGAGTACCTACAAGTAGAAACTTGACTATTAATGGTACTACTCAAGACTTATCTGCAGATAGAACTTGGTCTGTTGGAGATGTTTTCACTTCAGGTAGTTATGCAAATCCTGCTTGGATTACATCTCTTGCATGGTCTAAGATAACAGGGACTCCAATTACATTGTCCGGTTATGGGATAACCGCAGCAGTTAAAGATGAAGTTTACTTTACAATACCATTTTTTCCAGCAACTCTGTCTCCTGCAGACTCGACCACATACTACATTGGAGGAGGTGCTATAGTTCCAAGCACCACAGCCGCTAACCAGGATATGTCACTTGGTTATAACTTTACAGTTATAGGTTGCGTCATTAATATTTCAGCCAATACAACAGCAGGAACTACAGAAACAAGCTCTGCCTATATAAGAAATGTAACTACAAGTACAAGTACTTTGATGGGAACTTTTACAACAAACGGGTCTTCTACTGTTGTAATATCAACAACATTAACAGGCCTGTCTATAAATGTTGATGCAGCACATACATTTTGCTTTGAATGGAGAACACCTGCTTGGGCTACTAATCCTGTATCAACAAGTTGTCGTGTTTATTTAATCTGCAAAAGACGATGATTCAATACACATATTACTCAGCAGCAACTGATTTACATCCAAACAAGCCTGGCGTAAACAGGATTACTTGGGAAGATAATGGAGATGCAAACTCTTCTAATTGGACTGAGATTACCAGGGAATACTTTTTAGAAGATCCTAGAACATCCGTATTAGGAGTTGCTTTGCAAGCTCTTTTAAGCGCCACCCCAGAAGAATTAGAACAAATCAAGTCTTTTTTGGGTATAAACTAAATATTTAGTATATTATAGTAACTTTATAAACCATGGACATAGTTAAGATACAATCACTTATCTCACAAGACAGAGTTATTTCTTTGTCCGATATAATTACGAGTAGCACTTACATTCAAGTAGGTGTTTTTCAGCAGGGTAATAGACCATCAGGTGGCGGTAATGCTGATACATACTCTCCTTATGTTATAAGTATTGCAGAGCTGTTATCAGGAATAACACCTCCAACACCATCATCTGTAGTATTTGTAAGTACAACCATTTCACTTAATACTACTTCTATACAAACACTGGCTTTTCCTGCCAATGGAATTTATATTGTAGACAGTGTAATTGTTACAAATGCTTCAATAGATTTAAGTACTGAAGGTGTAATGAATCTTACACTTACTCTTCCCGGTACTGGAGGTCCCTCATTTGATACTGCAGTTCTAGGTCCTCCTGCAAGTGATTTGCTTAATCAGTTGTATATTCCTGATAACTATATTTATATGACAAGTGATACACCTGCATGTTTTCCGCCTCCTTGTAATGGTAGTTTTGTATATGATGGAGCTACTATAGGGACTATGAATTTTGAAGTAGTTACACCAACTGTATCTGAAGCTAATGTAGATGTGTATGTAAAACTATTAAAGATAGCTTAGTATGAGTATAGGTAACCTAAAAGATTATGGCAATAAGGGTAATAATTTTCCCTATCAACTTAGAAACCTGCAGCTTCTAGGTGACATCAATCAAGGTATTGTTGATCTTACCAATGCTATAGTTCCTTCTGCTGTAGGGCCTATGGCTAATGATGCTTTTGGTAGATTAAGAGTATCTAATCCATTAACTCTATTTGATTCTTCTCATAGATATAAGGACAATGGTTTATGGGCTACATCAACAGCAAGTGGAGGAGCAGCTGTTTTTAGTCCTAATGAAGGACTAGTAAACTTAAATGTAACAGCAACATCTGGTTCAGAAGTAATAAGAGAAACTTATAAAGTATTTTCTTACCAACCAGGTAAGTCTTTACTAGTGTTTAACACATTTGTAATGGCTCCTGCTCAAGTTAATCTTAGACAAAGAGTAGGCTACTTTGGTACACAGAATGGTATATACATCCAATTAAAAGACAGTATTTTAAGTTTTGTAGAAAGAAGCTTGGTTACAGGTATAGTAACAGAAAGTATTGTAAATCAATCAGCTTGGAATGTAGATAAAATGGATGGCACTGGACCATCTGGTATTACTTTAGATATCACCAAAGCTCAAATTCTTTTTATGGATATTGAGTGGTTAGGAGAAGGTACGGTAAGACTAGGTTTCGTAATAGATGGTAACTTTATACTTTGTCACAGATTCAACCATGCTAACCTTATTACCTCGACTTATATAACCACAGCCTCTCTTCCTTTAAGATATGAGATAACTAATCAAGGAAACACAGCATTACCAAGTACATTAAAGCAAGTATGCTCTACAGTAATATCAGAAGGAGGTTATGAACTAAGAGGTGCACAACAAGCTGTTGGTACACCTATTACTACTCCTAAAACATTTGCTGTAGCAGGAACGTATTATCCAATGCTAGGAATTAGACTTAAAACTACTACATTAGATGCTATAGTTATAACTACAGCAATATCTTTATTAGGATTAGGTAATGGTAAAAATTACGCATGGAGGGTTGTCCAATCTGCTGTAACAACAGGAGGATCTTGGGTTTCAGCAGGTGTTGATTCTGCTGTTGAATATAACCTTACAGGAACATCTGCTACAGGTGGTAGAATCTTAGCACAAGGATATGTTAATTCTTCTAATCAAGGCTCTCCAAGTATCAATATATTAAAAGAAGCATTGTTTGCTACTCAGCTTGAAAGAAATAGTTTTACAGGAACTGCTTTTGAATTGGTTATTGAAATGGCTATAGATGCAACTGGTGGAACTTTAGGAGCATACGTTTCATTAGATTGGGAAGAAATTAGTATATAAAATATAAAAATATATAAATCATGTCAGTAGGAAATCTTAAAGACTACGGTAATAAAGGAAATAACTTTCCTTATCAGTTACAAAATCTCCAGGTATTAGGGTTTATTCTCCAAGCACTTGGAGGATCTAATACAGGGTTGCAACCTAAAAAAGCAAATGTATTAGATGAAAATAGTGCAGGAGCTCTTGCTGTTGCAGCTTATAGTTTTTCTGTATATAATGCTGGTGGATCTGCGGGTACATTTGATGCAGGAGCAGGATCTATTTCTCTTCCAGCAGGTGTAACTCTTAACTATGATGCCGGTGGATTAGGTAACTTTTATGCAGCTAATACTTTTAGCTGGGATGCAACAGGTACACAATTCATTATTACATATACCTTCTAATGGGTAACAGTATAAACATATCAGGCTACCTCGGTAGAAAAGTGCGCTATATTGAACCTCCTGCGGGAGGTTGTGATGCAGATGCTCAATCTTTTATTACTACAGCGGGTATTATTAATGCTACTCAAGTAGCAGCAATTTGTCAATTAGTTGCTGATCTTAAATCTACTGGAGTATGGTCTTTGTTAAATGCTATTTATCCTTTTGTTGGAGGAACTTCTACAACTAATAGTTACAATCTTAAAAATCCAGCCTCTTACCAAATAACTTGGTATGGAGGTGTAACTCATAATTCAAACGGTGTTACATTTAATGGTGTTAATAGTTATGGAGAAACATATTATAATGAATCTCTAATAGAAACATTTGGTGATACACATCGCGCTGTGTATGATAGAACAGCTACTTCAGATTTTGGCGCACAAATTGGTGCACAGGGAGCTGGCGGTGCATACCAAAGAAATATGTTGACTGATAACTACATTGGTACATACTATCTTGATTGTTATGATGCTCTTGATAACTATGGTCGATTAGTTGGACCAACCGCTGATTCAAGAGCATTTTGGCTTATGTCTAGAACATCTCTAGCAGCAGGGGGTTTCAAGGCATATAAAAACCTAATAAATATTGGCACAACAGCTTACGCTAATGCAGGAACACAACCTGATGTAACTGTTTATATTGGTGGGTTAAATTCATTAAACACTTTAGTTATTCCTACGAATCATAACTTAGCATTTGCCTCTATGGGTAAGGGGTTAAATCCAACACAAGCTGCCGATTATTACACAGCTGTTCAAACATTTCAAACAACATTAGGAAGACACGTATAATCATGAAAGTAGGATTACTTACAATACAGCAAAAAGAAGATCTTGTGGAGCAAAAGTATGCCCCGGATTCTTATTTTAATCCTATACAAGATATTGACAATAATTGGGTTATTTCTACTCAAGAAATAGATTATTGTATTAACTCTGCATTTTTCTGGGTTAAAAGTCTTCCTCTTATTGATTACAAACCAAAACCAATAATTCCTCCTATTAGTTAATGTTAAAATTTTCTGTTTGTTATGGCTACCGATGAATTAAAAAACATTCAAAGTAAAGTAAATTCTTTATCTGATAAAATAGATGATATTCATAAGGCTCTTGTAGGAGATGATTATGATAAAGAAAAAGGTGTGGTTCCGCGCCTTAAAAAAGTAGAAAAATATATTGAAGTAGATAAAAAAGTAAAGTGGGTTGGTGGAGGATTTGCTATTGCAATTGGCGGTGGCTTAAAATCTATGTGGGATTGGTTATCTAATCATGTGTAATATGAAAAAGTTTTTTAAATCAATGCTCTCAGATGAGAGAGGAACATGGTCACATAAAAGAGTTATAGGTATAACTTGTGCTTTGGTACTATGCGCATGCTTGATTATAACAAGTATTATACCCAAAGAATTTGCACCACCTACACCACTTATTGATGCTGTACTTACCTTAGCTTGTGTATGTATAGCAGGTACTACAATAGACAAATTCTCTTTTAAAGAAAAACCAAAATCTGAAGAAAATGCGTAAATACACAATTGGAGAATTACAATTTGAATTCAAAAGATTGGGATATCAATGGTTTGATTTCATGATTGTAGGTATAAGATCTACACTAGATAAACCCAATGAGTTTGATGATCTTATTGGGTTAGTTGCTAATGGGAAAGTTACCTGGTTTACAGGTACCACTAATCCAGGAGTACACTGGCTTAAAAATATCATGAATCCTAAAGGTACCGCTGTTCTTAAACCTGGTCAATACATTGACTCTTGGAAATTAGGATTACATCAAGGTAAGTATAAAGCTCTTGTGCAAGCTAAAGCAATTACTGTATATAGAGATAAAGATTTGGATGATAAGTCTGAAGAAACAGCTACTACAGATACAGGTTATTTTGGTATAAACATTCATAGAGCTAATCCATCTGCAATATCTAAAATCATAGATAAATGGTCAGCTGGATGTCAAGTACTTAACAATCCTGCAGATTTCAAAATTCTTATTGATGAGATTGAAGCGAGCAAACAAAAACTCTTTACCTATACACTACTTAAACAGTTTTAATCATGTCAACAAAAAACCAAAAATACTTTGACATTATAGCACGCTATATCAAGAAGTATCCCAACTCTCCTAAAAAGACTTTAAGTAGAAAAATTTATAACGAGAATAAATTGATTTTTGGTAATCTAAATTCCGCTTATAATGCATTAAGATATTATACACAATCAAGAGGAATCACCGCTAGAAAACAACTTGCTCCGGATAAAAAGCTAAACATGATCCAATATGGATCAAATGGTAAACCTGTAAATGAGTTTGAATTACCTGAATCGGATTATTCACCAGTAGAATCTTTTATAATTCCTACTACTATTAGTAAGTTAGGTATTCTTTCCGATATACATATTCCTGAACATGATATAAATGCACTTACAGTAGCAATAAGAGATCTGCAAAATGAAAATATAGATGGATTGCTATTAAACGGTGATATCCTAGACATGCACCAAGTATCGAGACACTTTAAAGACCCAGGGAAAGCTCGTATTAAAAAAGAGTTTGAACTGGGTTCTCAATTTTTAGATGCTATAAGAAAAGCTTTTCCAAACATACCTATCTATTTTAAAGAGGGTAATCATGAAAAGCGCTGGCCGGTTTGGTTAAGAGCTAGAGCTATTGAAATATGGGATGACGAAGAATATACAATTCCAGCTAAACTTAGATTGGGTGAAAAACAAATCACGTGGATACCTAATAATCAGCCTATTAAGTATGGCAATCTGTGGATAATTCATGGTAATGAAATATCAGGAAATTCTAGGGTTTCTCCTGCGCATGCTGTATCTTTAAGAGCACACGAAAGTACTTTGACAGGAGATAAACACAGGCCGGATAAAAAACATGTAAAACATCAATTATCCGGTAGCATCACTACCTATTATACAACAGGTTGTTTATGTGGATTGAGAGCAGACTATCTTCCAAACAATGATTGGATGCATGGATTTGCAATAGCCTATGTAAATTCTCAAGGTAATATCAGTGTTCAAAATAAAGAAATACATGAAGGTGTGATACTTTAAATTTTAAGCCATGTTTGATAAGCTTTATGAACTCTTAACTGCAGTGTGGTCAGATGTTTGGATATTCAAAATCATTAATCAAAATGAAAAAGGAATCCGATTGAGACTTGGTAAAGTTCATAAAGAACTTAATTCAGGACTGGTATTTAAAGCACCTTTTATAGATAACATCATGCAACAATATGTTGGTGATGATACTATACAATTTCCTTCTCAAAAGCTTACTACTAAAGATGGAAAAATTGTTACTATAACAGGGATGATGCTGTATAATATTACAGATGTAAAACCCTTTGTTTTAAATGCAAGTATACCAACTCAAACTCTTTCGGATGTTGCTACAGGTGTCATATCTGATATAGTTTTAAAACATACCTGGGCCGAGCTTATAGAAAATCTCGAATCTCTCAATAATAAAATAAGCATATCTGTTAGACGAGAATGTAAAGAATGGGGAGTGCACGTAGAATACGTAAGGCTTACAGATATAACAGCTTCAAGAACTTTTAATATTTTCAAAAACAGTGAAGCTCATCTTTAGTATATTTGTATTATTCTCAATTGAGAAGTCTTATGAAGAAAGTTACATTTATACTTTAAATACTTGCTTAATAATAGAAACTGACAGTTGTATATATTATCTTAATCCTATTCCGGATCAACCTATTATAGATAGCTTATTGGAAATCAATTAATTCTGAACTATTGCCCTCCCAATAGTTCCTTTCCCCAAGAGCCTAGTCCCGTAAGACTAGGTTTCTTGTTTTATAACTATTTGATATTTAAACTTTTTATATTACATTTGTTAAATGTTTAACCTAAAACCAAATAAACATGTCACAAGACAACATTGAAAATCAAGAGGAGCTTACACCAGAACAAATAGAAGCTCTCAGAAAAAACATGACTGATTATTATACTGATCAGATCCCTATGCTTGAGCTACAACATAAAGCAGAAAGCTTAGCTGCAGATTTGGAAGAAGCCAGACTTAGAAGACTTGTAGCTTCTATGCGCATTGCTCAAATCATGGCAGGACCTAAAGAAGATCCAGAAGCTAAAGAATCTCAACAAGAACTTTCTGAGTTTAAGAAAGAAAGAAAGCTTAAAACTAATTAAAAATGGCTAAAGTAAATCTTGTATCAAAGCGTGTTCAGATGGACAAGTGGAATATACTTAAGTTCCAGCTTGTCACTCATTGCTATATTCAAGGTTTAGCTTTATCAGAATCTGAGCTTAACTGCTTAACTCTCTTAGGAATTAATACAGAAGCCGAACTTGCAGATTTTTGCAATGCTTCTTGTGCTGAAGATCAGAGAGATAAAGAACCATCTTTAGAACATAAGTCCCATATATTCAAGAATCCTCAGACAGTAAGAAACTGTTTGACTAAGCTTGAAAAAATGGGGCTTATTACTAAGGAGGGGAAGAATAGAAAAAAGATCTATTTAGCAGAATCTCTAAAGGTTCAGACTAAAGGTAACATAGTTCTTGATTATAAAATAGTGCATCTTGAACCCGAAAAAGTCTAAAGTAATAGTTGATATAACAGCTAAGGAATTAGATGTTAGCTCTGATTTGGTTAAAGATATAACCTCATTCTACTGGAGTAGAATAAGAAAAGCATTAACTAAATTAGAATTTCCAGCAATAAATCTTGAAGGTTTAGGGGAAATGACTATAAGACCTATTAAACTAAAAGAGTTTACAGAAGATCATGTAAATCTTCAGAAATATGTAAACCCTAAAAAATTTGGTGGTTTTGCAAGACTAAAGAATATTGAAAATAGACTCGAAAGACTTGTGAATATGCAGCTTATGTTGGATATACATGAAATGAAAAGAGAACAATCTAAAACCAAAAGAAATGAGTATCAAAAAAATCTGGAAGAACCGAGCACAAATTCTGGAGGGAATCAAGAATAGTGTTTTTAAACAAGAACATATAGAATTAATTGCTGCAGAAAGACAATCTATCTGTGATAAATGTGACCTTATTGACCTTAAAGGAGATAAATGTTTGGTACCGGGAACTAAGCCTTGTTGTGGAGAATGTGGTTGTAGTTTAGACTTTAAAACACGATCTCTTTCATCACATTGTCCACACCCTAAAGGACCTAGGTGGGATGCTTATCTTACTGAAGAAGAAGAGGATACACTAAATGCTGAGCTAGGAATTTAAACATGAAAATTATTTGTCTGGTAACAATGTATAATAGACCTCGCATATCTGAGATATTTCTTACAGGTATGCGAAGATTAGGTATTGAAGTATTTGCATCAGTATCAGACAGATTCTCTAATGATATCTGTAATAAGTTTGGTATACAGTTTATACTAGAACCTAATCTACCTATAGGTAAAAAGCTTAACAAAACTCTAGAGTCAATAATGCATAAAGATTGGACACATCTTATGATATCAGGAGATGATGACTTATATCTAAATGAGATTCTAGATATTTATGATACCTATAAAGATGAACCAGCAATAGGATTTAAAACTCTTTATTTTATTGAACCTTCAAGTCAAAGAGCAATGCGATTTGAATATGAAGCAGATATTACTATTGGTGCAGGAAGATTACTAAGAAGAGATGTGGTAGAAAAGGTTTTACAAATAAAGAAAGGTTTATGGGATAGGTATCTAAATAAATCACTGGATGCTAGCATGACTAGAAATCTAAATTTTATAGGTGTTACAGCCAGATGCATACCTTTAGATAAACCCTTAATCATAGATGTTAAAAGCAAACAAAATATATGGTCTTTTGATAGAATACATGACTTTAAAAAAACTGTAAATATTATAGAGCCTCAATCTTATGACTCAGTAGTTGGTCTTTTATCAGATAAAGAAAAGCTGCTGATATCCAAACTTCCCAAATAATATCAACTCCCATGACACTCATATTCAAATCAGAAACCCACTCCTACACAAGCCTCAATCCAGATGAACAAATAGAATGGACTAGTGTAACTAAATTTGTTAGCTTATTTAAGGATAAGTTTGATGCTGTTAAAATAGCAGAAAAATCTTCTAAGAATAAACGCTCAAAGTGGTATAATATACCACCAGAAGAGATTCAACAAATTTGGGCAAATGAAGCTAAAAGAGCTACTGATTTGGGTACTTGGTATCATAATCAAAGAGAATCGGATATTACAGGAATTGATACTATAGATAGACAGGGTATTTCAATTCCAATTATTAAACCTATTATTCAAGATGGTGTTAAACATGCACCTGATCAAAAACTTACAGAGGGTATTTATCCTGAACACCTGGTATATCTTAAATCAGCAGCGTTGTGTGGACAATCAGATCTTGTAGAAGTCATTAAGAACACTGTCAATATTATTGATTACAAAACCAACAAAGAAATCAAGACAGAATCATACAAGAGCTGGGAAGGGCTATCTCAAAAAATGAGTGGCCCATGTTCACATCTAGATGATTGCAACCTTAATCACTATGCTTTACAATTAAGTACTTATCTTTATATTATATTGAAACACAATCCTCAGTATAAACCAGGTAAGTTAACTCTGCATCATATTATTTTTGAAGAAGAGTCTAAAGATAAATATGGTAATCCTGTTGCTAAAAGAGATCAAGATGGTAATCCAATAGTAAAAGAAGTTGTACCTTATGATGTTCCTTATTTAAAAGCTGAGGTAATAGCCATGATTAACTGGTTAAAAGATAACCACAATACAATAAATAAATGAGTAACGATACTTATCAGCACCAAAGCACATTCTGCCAAGAAGTAAAAGACAAAAAGCTTTCACCTTATGTAGAGCTAACGGTTATTTTAGAGAATGTTAAAATGAAAGAAGATCTGGGTATTGAAGAACTTTATAGACTAAGGCTCACGATTAACATGTTAGATGTAGAGGGGTTTAGAGAGTCAATAGATGATAATGGAAATTTAGAACCTTTTGTTATGCTTTATATGAAAGATGGCAAATTATTTTGTATAGATCTTTCATATGATAATTTTAAAATTCTATTTAAAAAACATAAGTATGATTACTAGATTATTTGATATAGAAAATGGAGAGGTTAAAGCTTCAGAGCACTGCTATGCTTTAAAGTTTTTAAAAGATATTATGAATGAATATCCGGATAATCACATAAAGATCTACAAGTATTTATTTTACATGACCTGTCCTAATCCTGATATGAATCCTTATTTTCATATGAGTGAGGTAGAAAAGGAAGAAGTTATACTTGAGGACATTGAAGCAGATTTTTCCACAGATGATGATCTTATTCAAATAGCTCTTAAAAAGTGTGAAAAGATGTATGAAACTCCTACATCTAGAGCATATAAGGGTCTTAAATCCATGTTAGATAGATTAGCTATTTACATGGAAAACACGCCTATTACACATGGCAGAGATGGTAATATTAATTCGCTTGTTGGTGCAGCTAAAAATTTTGAAGGAATAAGAGCTTCATTCAAAGGTGCTTATAAAGATTTAAAAGAAGAACAACAATCTCATGTGCGAGGTGGCGCAGGCCTTGCTTATGATCAAATGTAAAACTAATGAAAAAAGAATTTATGAATGATTGGTTGTTTCATTACAACCCTTATACAGAAGTTTGGTCTGCTTTCTATAGACAAGATATGGTATCTTATTTTAATGGAGAAAAGCCTCAATCTTTATTGCAGTCAAATAAGCATGCTACTTTAGTAGAGTTAATTAGTAAAGCTGAGGGTAATCTAAAAACAATCAAGAAACTAATTAATGGCTAGTTATATTAAAATACCTACTTGGAATAAAGGAATTTGGGAATACACCGAATTTAATACTCGAGATGAGTACAAAGCTTTTGTTTTGTCTTTATTCAAAGAGCCTGGTAAATATGACTTTAATGAAACGTCTTTATTTTTTAATACAGAAGCTCAGAGATTTAGAGAACAAAATTACTACTGTGCTTCACCTATGGGAAGTAAAGATTATAGAAAGTATTGGGATGCAGAAAAAGAAAAATGCAGATATGGAGCAATCTTCAAAGATGATCAACACACATGGTACCTTCCCAGAGAATATTACATGTGGCTCAATTTCTTACCAATTAACGATAAAGAAAAAAGAAAGTTTGACTTTCCAACTGTCAGAGATGCTCAATATCACATGGCACTCTACGAGCTCCTTGCAGAGCTTAACTATCAACATGCAGCTGTCCTCAAAAAACGACAAATAGCATCATCTTATTTCCATTGTGCTAAGATGATAAATCTTATATGGTTTGAAGAAACACCTATTGTTAAAATGGGCGCAAGCCTTAAAGATTACATCAATGAAAAAGGATCTTGGAAATTTCTTAATGAGTATAAATCATTCCTAGATTTACATACTGCTTGGTATAGACCTATGAATCCAGGTAAAGTTCTTTTGTGGCAACAGCAAATTGAACAAGTAATAGGTGGTAGAAAAAGCATGACCGGTCTAAAAGGAGTGCTTCAAGGAGTTACTTTTGAAAAAGATCCTACATCTGGTGTAGGTGGACCATGTACTTTTTTCTTTCATGAAGAAGCGGGTATTGCACCAAAGATGGATATGACAGTGGAATTCTTGTTTCCTGCCATGCAATCAGGTATGCTTACCACTGGATTATTTGTAGCTGCAGGATCAGTGGGTGACCTAGATCAGTGTCAACCACTTAAGCAAATGATATTATATCCAGAAGCAAATAGTATATATTCTGTAGAATCAAATCTATTAGATGATAGAGGTACTATAGGTAAAACAGGTCTCTTTATTCCTGAGCAATGGTCAATGCCTCCTTTTATAGATCAGTATGGTAACTCCCTGGTTGAAGAATCGGTGAAAGCAATTGATACTCAAAGACTTAAGTGGAAAAAAGACCTGTCACCAGAACAATATCAGCTTAGAATATCTCAGCATCCTAAGAATATAGCTGAGGCATTTGCCTTTAGAAAAGTATCTAAATTTCCAACACATCTTGTATCGGCTCAAAAAAGAAGGATTGAGGAGAAAGAATATCCTTATGAGTTTATAAATCTGGAGAGAGATGCTTCAGGTAAAATAGAAGCCAAAGCAACCAACAAACTACCTATTAGTGAGTTTCCTATAACTAAGAATACTGAAGATAAAACAGGAGTTCTTGTTGTATGGGAAAAACCTCAAGCTAATGCTGAATGGGGTACCTATTATGCATCTATTGACCCTGTTGGCGAAGGTAAAACAACAACCTCAGAATCACTCTGTTCTATTTATGTCTACAAAAACCCGGTAGAAGTTACTAGAATAGATAGGGGTGAAACAACCAATTTTACAGAATCAGATAAAATAGTTGCTGCTTGGTGTGGCCGATTTGATGATATTAATAAAACCCATGAAAGACTAGAGTTAATAATAGAGTGGTATAATGCATGGACTATAGTAGAAAGTAACATATCCCACTTTATTAACTACATGATACACAGGAAGAAACAAAAGTATCTTGTACCAAAAAGTCAGGTTCTCTTTCTCAAAGATCTAGGCTCTAATACTAATGTATTCCAGGAGTATGGGTGGAAAAACACAGGCACTCTATTTAAAAGTCACATGCTTAGCTACCTGATTGAGTACCTAAAAGAGGAGATTGATCATGAAACTAAAGATGATGGTACTATAGTAAAGACTACTTATGGGGTAGAAAGAATACCAGATCTTATGGCTTTTGTTGAAATGGAGGCCTATGATGATGATGTAAACGTGGATAGATTAGTATCTTTAGCAGCATTAATAGCATTTGCCAAAGTTCAGCAAGCTAATAGAGGATATAGAAAACGTGTAGAAGAGGTGAATACCAAGAACTTGCAAAAGTCTGATAATTTGTATAAATTAAATACAAGCCCTTTTAGGCATATGGGGAAAATGAGAAAAGTTCCAGGAATGAGCTTTCCTAAATCTCCATTTAAAAACATGAGATAATGGCATATTTATTAGGAAAATCTCCTATGCAAACTACAAGAAGAATTAAATCGGGTAACTATAATTTAAAATTTATATAAAATGCGTATCCTGAATGCAATGCAGATGAAGGCTGGGGCTAAAGCGGAGTATAACCGCATGGGCTCTATCACTCAACCTATTCAATTTTTACCCAGAAAAGAAAAAGATGATGATTGGACTGCGTGGAATCTTGATTGGTTAGAGTGGCAAGGTCTTAAGCAAATCAGAAGAAATGCTAGAAGACTCATGAAAAACTATAAGCTTGCAAAAGGTATTATAGATAAAACAGACTATCTTGTTTCTGAGGATAATGAAAATAGAGACTTATTAGAAACACTTACTCAGGAAGACTTTAGTGCACTTGAGCTTAAGTTTTACCCTATTATTCCCAATGTTATCAATGTAATGGTAGCTGAGTTTGCTAAGCGCAATACTAAAGTTACCTTTAAAGCTGTAGATGAGTTCTCATATAATGAACTCATGGAGCAAAAAAGACAAGCTATTGAGCAGGTTCTTTTAAATCAAGCTCAACAAAAGCTACTTAATAACATGATTGAAATGGGGCTTGATCCTGAAGATCCACAGGTTCAAGAACAAATGCAGCAACAACTTTCTCCAGAAAATCTTAAAACTCTTCCTGAAATTGAAGACTTCTTTAGTAAGAATTACAGATCTATGGGAGAAGCATGGGCTCAGCATCAATTCAAAGTAGATGAAGAGCGCTTTAAGATGGATGAATTAGAGGAGCGCGCTTTTAGAGATATGCTTATTACAGATAGAGAGTTCTGGCACTTCCGCATGATGGATGATGACTTTGATATTGAACTCTGGAATCCTGTAATGACATTCTACCACAAGTCACCAGAAGTAAGATATATTTCTCAAGGTAACTGGGTTGGTAAAGTAGAGATGATGACTGTAGCTGATGTTATTGATAAGTATGGTTATCTAATGACTCAGGAGCAACTTGAGTCTCTTGAAGCTATTTATCCAGTAAGATCTGCGGGTTATCCTTTACAAGGATATCAAAATGATGGTAGCTACTACGATGCTACTAAGGGTCATGATTGGAATACTAACATGCCTTCTTTACAATACAGACAATTTGTATCTATGTATGATAACTTTATCTACAATGGTGGAGATATTGTTAACTGGGTAATGGGTGAGTCTGAAGATTACAAAGACATGGGTATGGCTTTCATGCTTAGAACAACTACAGCATATTGGAAGTCACAAAGAAAAGTAGGCCATCTTACTAAAGTAACTGAATCAGGTGAAGTAATTGTAGATATAGTAGATGAAGACTATAAGATTACGGATAAGCCTATCTATAATACAGCATTATATAAAAATAAGACTAAAGACAATCTTATTTTTGGAGAGCATATTGAGTGGATCTGGATCAATGAAGTTTGGGGAGGTGTAAAAATTGGTCCTAACCACCCATCCTTCTGGGGTATGAATAACCCAGGAGGTATTAATCCTATGTATCTTGGAATTGATCAAAACCGCATTGGTAAGCTTAAATTCCAATTTAAAGGTGATAATACACTCTATGGTTGTAAACTACCGGTAGAGGGATCAGTATTCTCAGATAGAAATACCAGATCTACTGCTATGGTAGATCTTATGAAGCCATTCCAAATTGGATATAATATTGTCAACAATCAAATTGCTGACATCCTAGTAGATGAGTTGGGGACCGTAATTTTGTTGGATCAAAATGCGCTGCCCCGACACTCTCTGGGTGAAGATTGGGGGAAAAACAATCTTGCCAAAGCTTATGTGGCAATGAAGAATTTCCAGATGTTACCATTGGATACAAGTATTACTAATACTGAAAATCCACTTGCTTTCCAGCATTTCCAGGTAATGAATCTTGAGCAGACTCAGCGTATGATGTCTAGGATTAATTTAGCTAACTACTTTAAGCAACAGTGTTTTGAAGTAATCGGTATTACTCCACAAAGACTTGGTCAACAAATTGGTCAAACTAATACAGCTACAGGAATAGAGCAAGCAGTTGCAGGATCCTATGCACAAACAGAAATGTACTTTGTACAACACTCTGATTACTTGATGCCAAGAGTTCACCAAATGAGAACTGATCTTGCTCAATTCTATCACAGTAGAAAACCTTCTTTAAGACTTCAGTACATGACTTCTCTTGATGAGAAGGTAAACTTTGAAATCAATGGTACTGATTTATTACTTAGAGATCTTAACGTATTCTGCACTACTAAGGCAAATCACAGAGCTATGGTAGAACAGATGAAACAACTAGCCCTTTCTAATAATACAGCAGGTGCAAGTATCTATGATTTAGGTAATATTATGACTTCAGAATCTATGGCTGAGCTTACACACAGTCTTAAGAAAATTGAAGATAAAACTAATAAACAAAGACAAGAGCAAATGCAGCATGAGCAGCAAATGCAACAAGCTGAACTTGAGCAAAGAGCAAAAGAAAAGCAGCTTGAGCTTGATCAGGAATCTATGGAGAAAGAAAAAGATAGAAGAAAAGATATTTTAGTGGCTGAGATTAAATCAGCAGGTTATGGTTCAATGCAAGACATTAACCAAAACTTACAATCTGATTATGCAGATCAAATGGATGTTATTCGTAAATCCGATGAGTTTCAACAAGTTATGGGTCTGAAGCAACAGGTTCAATCTAACAAAGAGATGAATGCTAGAGAAAAACTAGCAATTGAAAGAGAAAAGATTCAGGCTCAGAGAGATATGAAGAATACTGAGTTACAGATAGCTAAAGAGAACAAAAACAAGTATGATGTAGGTAAATCAAAAGAAAATAAACAGAAGAAAAAGTAAAGTTAGCTATCTAGTGGAAAATTTATTTTAGCAACCTAAACTTAAAATGTTTATTTAAATAAATTTGCTTATATTATATATAAGTATTAGAGAATAAAACCAAAACCAACAATATGTCTGATACACAAACCAATACAGCAACTACCACTGTACAAGAGGTAGAAATGGATCTAGATAATCTTCTAGGTACACCTGGTGCAGAGAATGTAATGCTCCCTGCAACAGAAGAAAAGAAACCAAGTGTATTTACACAACCAACTGTAGATACTTCGTTCCTTGACAATGATGATGATGATACTCCAGAAGAGGGTAAAACTCCAGCTCCTGCAGTAGTTAATAAAGCTCTTGACCAAATTGTCAACGAGGATATGGGTGTAGATGAATCTGATGAGGATGAGTCTAAAGCCAATTCTGGTAGACCTAAGATGTCAAAAGATGCTATGATTGAGCTTGCAAAGAAGCTTATTGATAAAGGACAACTTATTCCTTTTGATGATGATAAGCCTCTTGAAAAGTATTCAACTCAGGATTTTGAAGAGCTTTTTGAAGCTAACATGCAGGAAAGAGAACGTAAGCTTAGAGAACAAACTCCGGTGGAATTCTTTGAAGCTCTTCCTGAAGAATTGCAGTATGCAGCTAAATATGTAGCTGATGGTGGTGCAGATCTTAAAGGACTCTTTAAAGTTCTTGCTCAAGTAGAAGAAACAAGACAACTTGATCCATCTACAGAAGATGGGCAAGAAACCATTGTAAGATCTTACCTGCAAGCTACAAACTTTGGTACAGTTGAAGAAATTGAAGAAGAGATTGAAGCTTGGAAAGATAGAGGAGATCTTGAGTCAAAAGCTAATAAGTTTAAGCCAAAGTTGGATGCTATGCAAGAGCAGGTAGTTCAACAAAAATTAGCTCAACAAGAAAAGCTGCGTAATCAACAACACGCTCAGGCTCAAGCTTATATGGAGAATGTGTATAATACACTTGCTCCAGGAGAGCTTAATGGACTCAAGGTAGATAAGAAAGTACAAAGCATGCTTTATACAGGTCTTGTTCAACCTAACTATCCTTCAGTAAGTGGAAGACCTACTAATATGTTAGGTCACCTTTTAGAGAAGTATCAATATGTAGAACCTAGACATGATCTAATTGCAGAAGCACTTTGGCTTCTTGCAGATCCTGATGGGTATAAAGCAAAAGTTAGAGAAATTGCTGTTAAAGACACAGTAGCTAAAACAGTAAGACAACTCAAAACTGAGCAAGCAAGTAAAAATACAGCATCTGTTGTGGATGATAATGATGAACCAAAAAAACCATCAGTTCAAAAACTTCAGAGAGGACAAAATAATTTTTTCAAACGATAAACAATTAACAATTAACAATTAACCTAAATTAAAACAAATGGCAACTCCAGTTTTAAATAATGGTATCTTCCTGCGCGATACCAATTATCAAGCTAGTTCTCATGTGGATTCTTACCACTTGGTGAACATGCTTAAGAATGCAGAACCAATGGATCTTGGTCCAGTAGATATCTGGGCTATGGCTCAGAAAGTAGAAATGCCTCTTTACCAGCTTTCTAGCTTTGGTGGTAAAAACATCATCAATGTAGATAATGCTCGTGGTGAGTATAAGTGGCAGACTCCTGTTTCTCAGGATCTTCCTTATATCATTGAGGATATTGAACCAAACAATACTAACAAAGGTATTGATGGTACTACTTTCAAAATCAAAATCAACCGTAGAGAATTTGGACATGGTGATATCATCACTTATGACAAGTACAATGGTTGTGAAATGTACATCACTGCTGATGATATTCTTCCTATGGGAGATGGTTTCATCTACACTGTGCAATTGGTAAACAATGACAACTACAAGTTCTTGGATAACAAGTATTTGTCAAATGGTACTAAAATCTTCCGCAAAGGTTCTGCACGTGGGGAATATGGTGAGCGCTTCTCTGATATCATGACTCGTTCTGGTTTCCGTGAATTCTACAACTTCGTAGGTGGAGCTGAAGCACATGTACACTACTCAGTATCTTCTCGCGCTGACTTGATGGTTAAAGGTGGTTTGAATGCTGATGGCACTGTACCTGTAACTGAAATCTGGCGCAACTTTGATAAAAACATGGACCCTTCAATTGCTAAGATTGAAGACATGGTTTCTGTAATGGGTAAAGATTATGTGAAAAAAGCTGTAGCTAATGGTACACTTACTCGCACATTCTTGACTACTATGGAATCTGCTCACTTGACTAAAATTGCAACTGACATTGAAACCTACTTGATGTGGGGTCATGGTGGTCGCATTAAGCAAGATGGTCCAGATGATATGCGTCTTTCTGTAGGTCTTTGGAAGCAATTGGATAACTCCTTCAAGCGTGTTTACAACAAGAACAACTTCTCTCTTGAATTGTTCCGCGGTGAGTTGTACAACTTCTATGCAGGTCGCGTTGAGTTCCAGGGTCCAGATCCTAAGAGACAACTTATTGTTCAAACCGGTATGGGTGGTATGCGCATGGTTAATGAAGCTATCAAGCGTGAAGCTGTTAACTCAGGTCTTGTTATCCAAGCTGCAGACAACAATGGTATTGGTGCAATCACTGGTAAAGGAATGGATCTTAACTATGGATTCGCATTTACTAGCTACGTGATCCCATTCCTTGCTAATGTTAAGTTTGTACTTAACCCTGCATTTGATAACTTGCACACAAATGACATTGAAAACCCAATCATTGATGGTAACCCATTGTCATCTTACAGCTTTGTTATCTTTGATATCACTGACACTGGAAATGACAACATCTTTATGTTGAAGCTTTCTTGGGATAATCAATTGAAGTGGTGGTACCAGAATGGTACTATGGATTACATGGGCCGTACACAAGGCTTCCAGTCTTCTGGTCAATTCAATGGATACCGTGTAATGATGACTCAAACAATGCCAGCAATCTGGGTAAAAGACCCAACCAAAGTGTTGAAAATTGTTATGAGAAACCCAATCACTGGTGGATCATTCTAATTAAAAATTACCTAAAAAGAAAAGGGAGGGGGAAACTCCTCCCTTTTTTAATAAACAACCCTTAAACTCTTAAATAAAATGGCTATTAAACTTCTTCAGAAACTTTTCCCTGCATCTCCAGATCCTATTATTGCATCACATCAAATTCGAGAAGCAGCACTTCCTCGCTTTGCTCACCTTAATGAGGTAGTAGGTGATGTTAGTGATTACGGATTTTACACAGTAGATGCTTCATCTACATTGACTGTTCCTGTAACAACTAGCAAAGGTATCATTGAAATTCAAAATTTTGATGGCGTAGCTACTATACCAGCTTCTTCATTTGTAACATCAGTAGGAATGTATATCTATAACGCAGATATCTCTACTAATGCAGATGATAACTATGTTCAAATCACTCCTTACTACATTCAAGCCCTTGGTGATAAAGCTATCCCTTACATTCTTGTAACTGGAGCTTTGACAAACCAGGTAAGTCTTGCTATTTACAATGCTAGTCCAGCAGCAGCAGGTGCAAATCAGTGGACTGGAACTTTCTATATTTTTTATGAAATTAAGAATATTGCTCAGTAATTTTTATATTTGACTATTCAAAAACCAAAACCAAAACCAAAATGAGTTATACAATTGTAGAATTACCCACAGTAAAGGCAGGAAATATTTCCATTAAGCCTTATTTTGATCCTGAGATTTCTAATCTAGGTTTAGAGAAATATGGACTGTCTTTATTTGATGGGGTCTTCCATGAAGAACAGCTTGCATGTCTTGAGCAAAATGGTATTAAGCGTTACATTACAGGTCTTAATGAATTTGCACCTGATGTAAAAAACTTAAGAGATCCTGAATTAAGAGAAGCAAAAATTCAAGAAATTAGAAATGTTGTAGCAAAACTTGAAGCAGAGCTTGCTGCAAATATTATTGATCCTTCTGATCCGGAGTTTTGGAATAAAGTAAAATTACTTAGACCAAATAATGATGAATTCTGGAATAGAATTACAATTCGTTGTGGTAATCAACCTTTATTTCTAGATCCTAGTAAAGATCCTTATGATCTTATCAAACTCTATGGTATTGAAGCAGGAGGATTTTCTATTGTAGCCAAAAGCTATGAAGATGCTAGATCAAGAGCTGTAGCACCTAAGTTTTACTTAGATAAAACAGTTGATACAGTATCTACTAAAACAGAAGTTAAAAAGCTTAAGAACAAAGCACTTGCTGAACTTCAAAAGCTTTATGATAAGAATACTAACAAGCTTCTCTATGTTGCTAAAGTAGTAGATGCTAATAGTGTTCAATATAAAAAGTCAACACCTAATGATATTGTCTATGACAACATGGATAGATTCATTAATGGTGAAGGTGTAGAACCAAATGCTAAGAGAGCAGCAACAACATTCCTTGAGGCAGCAGCTCTAGATATGGAAACATTAAAGCTGAAAGCAATTATTAGAGATTCAACTTTCTATAAATTTATTGCTGCTAAGCCTGATGGATTTATCTATCACCTTGAATCTGCATCAATGATGGGAAGAAATCCATCAGATTGTGTAGAATTCTTGCGAAATCCATTAAATGAAACTATATTAATGACACTAACCAAAGCGGTTGAAAAATTCTGGAATCAGTAATCACTAATCTTAAATAATAACAAAATGAAAAAAATGGCTAAAGTATCCGCTAAGAAATATATGACTGGTGGAATGACAAACCCTAACAAGGGTCAAATGATGACAGCAGCAGGTGTTAAATCTGCAAAACCAAAGTCTAAAGGATCTGGCGATGCTAATCCTGGTAAAGTACCTACTGGTGCTACTCCTGGTAAAAAAATGAGTTCTTCTACCACATTTACTAAGTCTAAAGCATCAGCTAACAAAGCAAATGCAGGCCTTTATAAAAAAGGTGGATCTACCAAAAAGAAGTAATCATGGCTAAGAAAGGCTTATACGCTAATATCCATGCTAAAAGAGAACGCATCAAAAAGGGCTCCGGGGAATCCATGAGGAAACCTGGAGCCCCTGGTGCACCATCTAAAAAAGATTTTATTAAGTCTGCAAAGACAGCTAAAAAGAAATAAAATGAAAAAGACTTCTAAAAAAGTGAATGTGCTTAAGCACTTCAATGATCAGTTTGATGCAAGAGTTAAGAAATTCATGGATGGTGGTACAGCAGGTGTAGTTAATAACTATAATGATATTAAGTATGGTACAGGTGGTGCTAATCCTGGAACAGGTAAATCTTATATGTCATCTAATCCTGCACCGGATTTCAAAAAAGGTGGTATAAAGAAATATCAAACTGGAGGTACAGCTAAATCAAAATCTGATACAACTTATGGTAAAGTTGTAAAGAAAATTGAATTTAAAGGTAATAAAGGAAAACCTCAAGGTGCACCTAAAAAAGCTGTTGGTGGGGAACCTCAAAAATCAGGTAGTTATAATCTTCCTGCAGGATATGAGTATAATTACTTTGGTCAAGCTGTAAAATCAAAAAAAGCTCCTGCATCTAAACCTGCAAGACAAGATACTACTGAAGGACCTCGTTATAGTGGTGTAGTTGGATATAATTCAAAAACTAATAAGGCTCATTCTAAAATGAAAAAAGGCGGAGCTACTAAATCAAAAAAGAAATAATCATGGCAACTAAGAAAATACTTAAAAAAGCACAAAAAGGTACAACTGTAAAACCTACTCGTGATAGCACTGGTTATTACAGAAATCAAGCAATCAGAGCAACTTCTGAACAAGATTTTGATTTAGAGAGAGGTGATATTAAGAGTTACAAAAAAAATCTAGATCGTGAGAAAGCTGCTAAAGCTGCTCAAGCTAGACAAGCTAATAAAGGAAAACCTGGATATGATAAAAATGGTTTCCCACTTCCAAAAATTCAAAGTGGAGCTAAAGGTGCAGTTAAGCTTGCGCCTAAGAAAAACGGTGGTTCTATTAAAAGAACAAAGTAATGGCAAAGACACCAGCTTGGCAAAGATCTGAGGGTAAGTCTAAATCAGGGGGACTTAATAAAAAAGGAGTGGCTTCTTATAGAAGAGAAAATCCTGGTAGTAAATTGCAAACCGCTGTTACTACAAAACCTTCAAAACTTGATCCTGATAGCAAAGATGCTAAAAGAAGAAAGTCATTTTGTAGCAGAATGAAAGGTATGAAAGCTAAAAATACAAGTGCTGCTACAGCTAAAGATCCTAATAGTAGGATAAACAAGTCTCTTAGAAAATGGAATTGTAAATAATAAAATCTAAATACAATGGCTAAGAAATGTATGCAGTGTGGAGGAGCTATGAAATCTCTCACTAAAAAAGCAAAAGGTGGATCTTTCCCTGATCTTACAGGTGATGGTAAAGTAACTAAAGCTGATGTACTTAAAGGTCGTGGAGTAATTAAAAAAGGTGGGTCAACTGATTCAGCTAAAATGAAAAAAGGTGGTAACTGGATTCAGGGAGCTATTAAGAGACCTGGAGCATTTTCTGCTAAAGCAAAAGCAGCTGGTAAATCTACAGCATCTTATGCTAAAAGCGTATTGAAAGAAGGATCTAAAGCAAGCACTAGAACTAAGAGACAAGCAGCACTTGCTCAAACTCTTGGTAAAATGCGTAAGAAGAAATAATCATGAACAACGCAACCATACAGCTTAAAATTAAGCAGCGACTCAACAAGCTTGCTAGTAATGACTATGATAACATAGAATGCTGGCAAATGGTTGAAGCATTTAAT
>Ga0207936_1000038_pt1 | contig 27879 bp, 27 predicted proteins | sample LakMenEpi19Nov10_FD_150715 | JGI IMG/M metagenome (GOLD analysis project Ga0207936, IMG submission 150715) | Freshwater microbial communities from Lake Mendota, WI - 19NOV2010 deep hole epilimnion (SPAdes) | ecosystem: Environmental > Aquatic > Freshwater > Lake > Epilimnion/Euphotic zone ... | reverse complement strand
GGGGGAGATTTCGCCAGCTCGTGGAGAGGGAAAGTCAATACCTGTATGGGTTCTAGGGCACTGTGTTACACCCAGCGATATAATGTCAATATGACCTATACGCGGAGATATATTAGTAAAAAAGACCGTATCTCGTGTGCTATATTCATCATCCCGAAAAAGCACGAAAGGAAATTACCGCAAATAGTCAACAAATAGAGCTAAATCGACCGAAATCCCCAAAGGGCACTCGAACAGTCAATTTTACAGATACCAGTATACAACCGCCAGCAACCACAGTAAATCGTCTCTTGAAAGGGGATCCAATGACCACTAAGCGCAACCCACAAAATCGCAACAAGCAAAAGAAACAACTGCAGGAAGCGTACGTTATTGATTTCTATAAGGCGGTCTACTCGAGGTTTGGTGGACGTGAAACATACAAGGGTCAAACCGTTGACGATGTTGTTCAGTTCTCGGTTGAGGAAATGATGAAGCGCATCACCTACATCATGAGCAAGTACCCGAATCCGGCACACTACGCGGCAGCACGATTTAGCAATGTCGTCACGGACTATCAGCGTCGACAGTCTTCACAGGCGGGTTCTGGGGCATTGGGACAGCGCAGGTGGGAATCTTCCGCAAATGAAAAGATTGCGGAAGCAATTGAGGCAATCTCCTCAAACAAATCCGAAGACTGGGCAGACTCGATGGACAAAATGTCACTCGCGAAAGAGATTATGGGTGTACTCAGTGTTCAAGAGCAGAAGATGGTTCACCTGGCAGCACTGGGATATTCCAAAACCGAAATCGCGAAGAAAGTGAATCTTCGTCGTGAGACTGTAAGCAAGAAAATGTCTAAAGTGCGTGAAACAGCAAAGACGTTTAGGCCTGCCGCATAGCGGCATCCGGCGCGATGATCAGTATTGATCGCGAAGGCGCAACCATGAATGCCTTCACGTGAAGAACATCAAGCGTCTTTAGCTGGCGAGCAGTAAGCGTCGATAGACGAACATCGGTCATGTCGCGAAGTTGCACCTCGATGGGCACACCACGCGTCATGCCGGTGAGGTCGATTGCCTCGCTGTCGGACAAGGCAAGCTTCATCGAGACGACATCGTGCTTGCGCACCATCAAGTTTTCGGCCAGCACAACGCTGTCGTGAACCACCCAGCCTGCGGGAACACGAACCAACCAACGACACGAGAGACGATGTAGTTGCGGAGCAAGCTTCCAGAGCAGCAGCAAGCCAAAGATTGAACCCGGAATGCCAAGGATGAAATTGCTTTGTGCCAACAAAACTGGTGGGGAGCAAACGAAGAGGACCAACAAGCCCCATGCAAGCAATGTTGGCAATACAAGCGGTGCAGGAATCTTCAGCAAGTAACGACGCTCGTCGCCATATGCCCCTGCCTGCACGTGGAGCAACCCATATTCGGCAGTGAAAATGAGCATTACTGCAATGACGCAGCTCACCGCGCTAGCTACTTGCAATGCTTCCCAAGACACACCAGGTAAACCAGCCAATAGCCATGCAGTCACCACTGGGGTGATACTGCGCACCACAGTGAGAGAAATGGGGTGATGCAACCAGGTTGCCAGCGCCACTAGGCCCCACAGCACCCAAAGAAGAACGCTTTGCGTTGCCCCATCAGAGGTGAGTGAATTGGGCAACAATGCAGCGATTATCCACAACACCCGAACTGGCCAGGAAAGGCGAGTGAGCAGTGTTGAAATCACCTCACGAGCCTAGGGCAGTACAGCCCGCAAGTAATGTTGAGAACATGGCGGCGAGCACAAAACCCTCAAAAAGCGATGTGGCCCGCGCCGCGCATTTACGCGACATCATCAACAAACACAACGAGCAGTACTTCACTCACGACGCACCCGAGGTAAGTGATGCCGAGTACGACGAACTGAAGCGCGAACTCATTGCGTTGGAAGCCAAGTACCCCAGCCTGATCACGCTGGATTCGCCAACAGCCCAAGTTGGCGCACCGGCACTCACCACCTTCGCGCCAGTTACGCATCGCGCACCGATGACCAGCCTGGATAACGCAATGGATATCCACGAGTTGCAGGCCTGGGGCGAGAGGGCGGCAAAAGGGTTAGACAATGCGCAACCCATGCGCCTGATTTGCGAACTGAAAATTGATGGCCTGGCCATGAGCATTCGATACGAGAATGGCGTGCTCGTGCAGGCCGCCACGCGAGGTGATGGAAAAGTTGGCGAAGACGTCACCGAAAACATCAAGACCATTTCGGTAATTCCGAAGCAGCTCACTGCGCCAAAGGGAACCAAGATCCCCGAGGTTCTTGAAGTGAGGGGCGAGGTGTATATGCCGATCAAAGCCTTTCAACAATTCAAAGCCGATAAAGAACGCGAGAACGAACAACGCATCGCGCAAGGTAAGAAACCCGAGGCTGTTCCTGCAAACCCTCGCAATGCTGGTGCTGGAAGTTTGCGACAGAAAGACCCGTCCATCACCAAGTCTCGGAACCTTGCATTCTTTGCTTACCAACTTGGTGAGACCCAAGGCGTTCCCGCGCTCAACAGTCATCACGAAACACTCGACTATTTGAAACAACTCGGGTTTCCCATAAACACCGAGCACAAACTTGTGGACACGTTGCAACAGGCTGAGGCATTTTGTGCGAGCGCCGAAGCCAACCGACACAACTTGGACTACGAGATAGATGGGGCAGTAGTAAAACTGGACGACTTAGGCCAACGCGAGAAACTTGGTTTCACATCACGTGCGCCACGCTGGGCCATTGCCTTCAAGTTCGCACCCGAAGAGCGCAACACCATTCTTGACGACATTCAGGTTTCTATTGGTCGCACTGGCCGAGCCACGCCGTTCGCTGTGTTGCAGCCAGTTGTTGTGGCCGGCTCCACAGTTGGCATGGCCACGCTGCACAATCGCGAGCAAGTGCAACTGAAAGATGTGCGCCCAGGCGACACCGTGGTGGTGCGCAAAGCCGGCGATGTAATCCCTGAAGTTGTTGGCCCCGTTCTAGAGAAACGGCCAAAGAATTCCAAGCCATGGAAGTTTCCCGAAACGTGCCCGTGCGACTTGAAGTCGGTATTGGTTCAGGTGGAAGGCGAATCTGACACACGTTGTGTCGAGCCTTCGTGCCCGTTCCAGCGTGATCAGCGCATCATCCACTTCGCATCGCGTGGTGGCATGGACATAGAAGGTCTTGGAGAAAAAACAGTGTTTGCGCTCTCCGATCTGCAACTGATTGCCGACGTTGGCGACTTGTACAGCCTGACGCAAGAACAACTGCTGCAAATAGAGGGCTTCGGCGAACTGAGCGCAACCAACTTGCTGCAAGCACTTGAAAAATCGAAATCGAAGCCACTACCCAAACTGCTCACTGCGCTTGGCATCAAACACTTGGGCCCTGCCGCGTCCGAATCGTTGGCCAAAACGTTTGGCACCCTCGACAACATCGTCACTGCAACCGAAGAGCAACTGAGCACCATCGACGGTGTGGGCCCTTCTATTGCACAATCAATTATCAATTGGTGCAGCCAGAAACCGAATAAGGCCATCATTGCCAAACTGAAAAAGGCAGGCGTAGATTTTGGCAACGTTCAAGTGTCGACGTTGCCACAAACACTTGTTGGTAAAGCGGTGGTTGTAACGGGAAGTGTCGAAGGCTTCACGCGCGAAGAGGCCGAAGCAGCCATCAAAGATCGTGGTGGTAAATCGCCAGGTTCGGTCAGTGCCAAAACCTACTGCGTTGTTGTGGGTGAAGACCCTGGTGCTTCAAAAGTGACGAAGGCAGCAGAGTTGAAGATCCCTGTGATTGGCGCAGGCAAGTTTCAACACCTGTTGGACACAGGCAGCATCTAGCTACATCTCGATAAGTACGGCGTGAATCCAGTGCGTTGGTTCTAGGTTTTCAGAGAGCCATGCAACGTAGTCGCTTGGCAAATCTTTTATCTTGATGCCTTTGTGCTTGCCGAATGGCATCACGCTTTCTGGCGAGGATTCGGATGCGATGGTGACAAGTTCGTCCAGCGACTTTTCGTGTTTGTCGGCAATGGCTTTCAGCAACTGGAAGCAAGCACCGGCGTCATCTAGTGCGCGGTGAGTTGGTTCGATCGTGACGTTGAACATGCTGGCCATGGTTTGCAGTTTGTGGTTCTCGGCGGTGGGGTACAGCGCCTGTGAAAGCCGCATGGTGCACAACGCCGTTGCCTTTTTGCAAAACGGTTTGAACATCGGTAAATCAAACGCCGCATTATGTGCGACAACAAGAACATGTTCGTCTGCAAACTTGCCCGCATGGCTGCCCTGAAGGAACTGCTCGAGTGTTGGTTTGCCTGCCAGCATTTCCTTGGAAATGCCGTGCACCTTTTGTGCGCCTGGCTCGATGGGGATCTCGGGGTCGATGAGCGAAGTGACCGACTGCAACTCGTTATATAAGGAGTCGAACTCGACCCAGGCGATCTCGACGGGGCGATACCCAGGCTGCAAGCCCGTGGTCTCAAAGTCGAGAACAATCATGCGATCGAATTTCATGTGAATACGGTTCCCTTCGGCTGCAGCAACTCTAGGCGGTGACAAGGGTGCTGGGGCTGAGGAAGTAAGGCGAGCGCAGTTTTGCGTCGGAGTGTGGCTCGATTTGGCCTGTGGCAATAACGCGTTCGCCGGCCAAATTGCGTGCAGCCTCCAGTACCGAATTGGCAGTGTCGCTGTTGTCGAGACGCAAGTACATCACGATGACCCCTTCATCCACGGTGATGTGCATTTCTGCGCGGCGGGAGTCTTCGATGAAATCGGAGAGGACTCCGGTGACGGACCATGTTGCATTGCTCATTGTATTTCTCCTTTGTTAGACCACATTGGTGGTGAGGTTCCTGCTTTTTCGAATAGATCTGGTTGGTGGTACAAGATGTTGTTGATCTCGTACTTCGTGGTCTTCAACGAGCGGGCCAGTTCTCGGGATGATTGAGGGGAGCGCAAACGCAGTTCAAGCTGAATTTGCAGCAGGCGGTCGATGGGCTCGTGCTCGCCACGCTGGGCTTCTTCCGACTCTTCCTCTTTGTCCTCATCATCGTCGGTGAGCTCTTCTATTTCATGGAACTCAAGGACGTCTTCGTGAAACGACGCAAATGAGTTGGAGAGGTACTCGACTGATATCGAATTCCAGAAGTAAATCCTCCAGAGGAGGCCTACGAGGTAATTGCCTTCCTCGTCGATCATTGGGGATTTGGTCGCTGGATCGTCGAGAACGAGAGCCGGCGGAATATGTGCAAAATTCCAACTATTTGCATACGCGAACGGTTCTTCTTCAACGAACTTATGCGTAGCTAAAGCAACAGATCGATAGAACGGACCGTTGTCGCCCAGAATCACTGACCATTCAACATCATCAGTAATGACATTGATACGCGCACTTTGATCGTCATCGATTTCTATTTCTGCAGGTAGGCCTAATTCGCGGACGATTTCGGCAAGTTCTTCGGCGGTGAATGCTTCCATGGTTCTAGTCCTCTCGGTTCTTTTTGATCTTGACCATTTCGATGTGTTTGGTGCTGTGAGCCTGCTTATTGGAGCACAGTGGTGCAACGCACACTTGAACATGAAGTGTGATGCGTTGCTCACACAACGGGCATTTCCAGATGTCGTTTCGTTTCGGTAGTCGTTCTTCTGTCATGGTGCTCCCTGTGATTGTGGCTAACAGGGGGAGCACTATAAGGGTTGCTGCTACACAGTTTGCAACTTGACCATTTTTTGGTACCAACAAACTGCAGCAACTTCACGTGCACAAGTACACGGCATGGGTGTTACATAGATGACGAAAAAGGATCCACCGAAAGGCCTGCTTCTTCATACAGGGCATGCAGTCGAGCGGCGTGAGTGACCGAAACATATCGGCGCAGAAAACGCACAACCTGAGTACGAAATTCGGTGCCATGATTTTTATTTGCGCACACCAGGTGCGCCATCTCGTGCAGCAACAACAGCTGGTTCGGTTTCTTGCTGCGCACGGCAATGCACCAATCGGCGCTTATTGCCAAACCCTGCAGGTTGCGTGAAAGCCGTTCTTGGGTGAGGAGGGGCGGGTCGACGTCTTCGTTTTCGGCAATGACCTGAAGCCATTCGGACGCTTCGAGGATGGTGAGCGCTCGTGTTGGCATTTCCAGTTGGAGCGTGTCTTCCGCTGTATTGCTGCGGTCGGTTTCGTTAGTTTGCATGCCCGCCCGAACCGATTTGTCGTTGTGATGACACGCCGTTTCGGCCACCAGAGAACTGTGAACCGGCGCGTTGGCCTGCGCCGAAGGCATCTTTGTCGCTGCGGTAACGCGATGCACCGGAGCGCAAGTGGGGCGTAGAGGAAACCATCACTCGGCGGGCACGCTCGGCGCGCTCGACCAAGACCAAACCAATGCCGGGGCTTTCTTTGACGATGGTTTGGTATTCCTTCGACAACTTCTTACCAATGGCTTCGCAGTATCCACGCCACCACGATGTTCGAAAGCGGCGGTCGCCCGAAGGTAATGATCGTGCAGCCAACAGATCTGCTGCGGTGTAGAGGGCCTCGAGGGTGAACAAGTCATTTGCTGTTCCGTAAGCGACCATGATTACTTGCGTTGGATTTGGCTCCATCATGTCGCGATAGGCGTGGCACGAAACCGCATTGGCAATATTCCACAGCAGTGTTCCTCGCCTCACTCGATACGGGCCTTTGATCGTGAACGTCTTCGACACGATGTCTTCGACTGCGTGCGAAGTGGTGGCCACCAGGTTTTCGTCTAAGTCATACTTGGCCATCATCCGGTAGGCAAGCGCTAATGCCGTTTCTGCCTCGGCCTGTGGGGTGTTGGGGTGGTTGGCCTTTTCCAGAATGGCGCGCACCTTGGCATGGAGGCTGTCGCGGGAACTCATGAAACAAAAGTACTTGGCGGCGAGGCCGGGCTCTTTGGACTTACTCCTATATATAGGTATTCTTTTCGGAAGGGGGTGGTTGTGGGGGCACAAATACCAGGAGTCATTGGTGACGTTGACGTTGCATGGCTGAAGAGTGAATTGGGTTGGAATGTCGACTCGATGGAGGTGCAGCAGATCGGTGCGGGCATCGGTGTATCGAGCGCTTTATATAGATGTGTACTGAAGGGGCCAAATTGCCCATCTTCGGTAGTGGTGAAGTTGCCGGCGCTCGACGAGGCTGCCGTATTCACGAGCACCATGTTGCGCATGTATATCCGAGAAGCAAACTTCTTCGGCTCTCTGTGCAACGAAATGCCAGTTGAAGTTCCCGTCGCATACCTTGCAAAAGTTGACGAGGAAACAAGTCGGTTTGTTGTCGTGATGGAAGACCTGGGCGGCTTGCGGGTTGTTGATCAAAACGTCGGCATTTCAATTGAGGATGCACGCGCCGTCATTGATGCTGCAGCAACACTTCATGCGAAATGGTGGGACCGCGGAGACGAGATGGCCCAAAACGGAACAACGATCAGTTTGGGAGACCCCATCTACCCAGCGGTGCTGCCGTTCGTATTTGGAGAAGGCTGGGAGAAGTTAACAAAAGAGATGCAATTACCTGCGGGTATTTTGGAAATTGGCCCACGGTTTAGCGAACGGCTTCCGTCGTTGCTGCAATCACTTGTTGCTGGGCCAAATACGTTGTGTCACGGCGACTTTCGCGCAGACAACATTCTGTTTAATAGCGACAACGAACCAGTGCTCATCGACTTTCAGCTATTGGGTAGTGGAACGGGCGCATATGACGTTGCCTATTTCATTACGCAAAGCCTGACCAAAGAGGATGCGTCAAAATACGAACGTGAACTATTCGATCGTTGGATTGCCGGCCTGCAGGGCGAAGGCCTTGTAGTGGATGCAGAGGATTTGTGGTTGCAATACAGACGGTGTGCGCTGTTCTGTTTGGCCTATCCCGTCATTGCGTCACGCGGGATGGACTTGAACAACGACCGCGAGCGAACGCTGATTGAAATGATGAATGAGCGGTTTGACCGCGCAGTTCGCGAACTTAATCTCGCCGAGTTGATGTAAGTCCGACACCGTCATCTAGATTCGTCACGTGGAAATTGTGTTGGTGCGGCATGCGCTGCCGCTAAGAGTGGAGCTAGAAAGTGGCATTGCCGACCCCGAGCTGGGGGCAGAGGGCCACGAGCAGGCAGCCAAGATGGCTGCCTATCTGGGCACCGAAGATATCGAAGCAATATTTGTGAGCCCTCTTCGCCGCGCTATTGAAACAGCGCGCCCGCTAGAGCAACGCCTAGGCATTACTGCCGAAGTGGTTGATGGAGTTGCCGAGTTTGATCGCAACTCTCGTGAGTACGTTCCGATGGAAGAATTGCGCGCAGCCAACGACCCGCGCTGGGAAAAACTGATGCGCGGCGAGTGGGATGGCGCAGATGGAAACCCAAACGAATTTAAAACTCGGGTGGTGCAATCGATAGAAGACATCATCGTGGGCAACCCGGGTGGCCGTGTTGTTGTGGTGTGCCACGGTGGCGTGATCAACCAATACTTGGCCCACGTGTTGCAGATAGAAACCCAAGTTGGTTTCTTTTACCCGCAGTACACATCTATCCATCGTGTTGCCGCATCGCGTTCTGGCAAACGCTCAATCGTTTCGATCAATGAGGCCGCGCACTTGCGATAAAGATTTTTCAGGTTAGGGTTAGAGCCATGAAACGCCGCTCATTGATGGTCCTTGCCGCCCTCGTTTTCTCCGCCGCACCTGTTGTTGTGGGGCAAAGCCCCGTTGCTGCAGCTGGCACGTGCATGGATGATGGCACCAATTGCAAGGTTGGCGATGTTGGGCCACGCGGTGGCATTGTGTATTACGACGCCGGATCGCCGCAGTGGTGGGGGCGTTTCCTTGAAGCAAAAACTACGTCAACGCCTGCAGGAGGTAGTTGGGGTGCTGGCGCTTTGTTGACTCCCTCTTTGCGGGATAGGAATATCGTAGAGCAGAAACGGTTGGGGGTGGGCTTTTGGAATTCGTTCTATATGACGCTTGACGCGTCTTCGGTTGTAAGTAGGTTGGAGGACACTGCATTTTCTAACGGATTCCATCTTCCGTCGAAAGACGAACTGGATGCGCTCTACAACTACTGGAAAACTTCTGGTGATAAGAATCTGAATTATTCTGCGGCTCCAATGTGGAGCTCGACGGAGGCCAGCCCCACCTTCGCGTGGTATCAGTTGTTCCAAGACGGAACGCAATTCACCGATGCCAATGGAATCATCAAAGGACTAAAACAGAATAAAGCTTTCTTGAAAAGCCCGAAACATACGGGGTCGGACTTTCAGCCAACCCCATTTGAAGTAATTGGGGTTCGTGCGTTTGGAGCGAAATCTGAACAACTTGTTCCGCCACCGACTGTTCGGGCGACAACGTCAAATGACAAGTGCAGTAACGGCGGAGCAGCAACCGTATGCAACATTGGCGACATTGGCCCAGGTGGCGGCATTGTGTTTTACGACGCCGGCAAGGAAGAGTACTGGGGTCGTTATTTAGAAATGGCTCCACAATCCTGTGAGGGTGTGCGCTATGCGTGGCGCCCGGCTGGCAACAACAATACGGTGTACAAACCCCAAGGTGATAAAACAGCAGCAGAACTGCGAGTGCTTGCCAAAGGCATTGGCATGGGCAAGGCCAATACCCGAATAATCACACTCGCGCTTGGCGCAGGTAAGTACGCGGCCAAGTACGCAGAGGATTTGGTGTGCGGTGGCCGTGATGATTGGTTCTTGCCATCAAAAGACGAATTGGATACGGCGTACAACCGTCTGGCACAAAATCGTGTTGGCTCAAAAGATACGCCAATCGGTGGTTTCAACAAGGGGTATTACTGGACATCAACCGACTACAACAACCAAACTGCGTGGTCGCAATACTTCATGGACGGCCAACAGTTTGATCGTGTTCAAACCATGGATGGCAATAGAACACCTCCTACCCCATTTAGGGTGCGTGCCATTCGTGCATTCGGTACTAACTCTGTAGAGCTCACGTGTGCACAGGGTGGAACTTGCAAGCTTGGAGACACCGGCCCCGGTGGCGGCAAAGTCTTTTATGTAGCACCCGACTTACTCATGGCAAATGGCAAAGGCGCTCGCTATATGGAGCTTTATCCTGAGGGCTTTCCGTTCACCTTCGGTGATTGTAAGAGAAAGGAACAGGTGATCGCGACACGATCAAATATTGGTTCTGGTCTATCAAATACACGGTTACTAGCCAAAAAATGCACGGGAATGACAAACACAAGCGTGCAGATTGGTACTGCAAACGACTGGTTTATTCCGTCGATTCAGGAACTGCAAGTTGCGAGCGACTTTATTTGGGACTATTACCGTGAAATTGCTGTTCCAATGACTTATGGCGAAAGGATGGGTTTTTGGAGCTCAACAACGGTGGGTCAAGAGGAAGCAATTTCGATGAAAGGCCACAACGATTATCAACGGCCTCGCTATTTCAACTATGCCTGGCTTCCAGTGCGTGCCTTCGGGTGATCGTGTTTTCACAGTTTCATGAGTGACACTTCGATGAACATCGTTGATGGATTGCGTTACACCACTAACCATGAGTGGGTGCTGGTGGATGGCGAATCGGCGCGCATTGGTATCACCGATCATGCCCAAGATGCACTGGGAACCATTGTGTATGTGGGGCTTCCAGAAGTTGGTGCAACCGTTGTTGGTGGAGCGTTGATGGCCGAGGTGGAGAGCAGCAAAACCATGAGCGACATTTACTCGCCGATTAGTGGCTCGGTTGTTCTGGTGAACGAAGCGTTGGTTGTGTCACCGGGTTTACTGAACACCGATCCGTTCGGAGCAGGTTGGTTGGTGGAAGTGCAGATGTCGTATGACGAAACCCTCGAGGGTTTGTTGACCGCCGACGAATATCGTTCACTTACCGCTTAGTCGGTGTAAAACTTCCAGCTGTAGGTGCGCGACTTTTGCTCGCCATTGATGATCAGCCAGTACTTCACCTTGCCGGTGTGCTCGCCTTGAGTGAATGCGGCAATTGGTGCACCTACTTGAGGCAGGTAACTGATGGTGAAGTTGCCAGGGTCGAAAATTGCTGTAGGGGGCAAGTCGATTTGCGCGCCAGGCTTTGGCTGCATTCCGTTTGACGTGAGTTCGTCGAGACGTGTTGTTGGAAGTTCGATGTCGTCGATATACAACGTTGCTTGGTAGCCCTCAATAAAATCGACGATGACTTGCGATTGACGAAGCACGCGTTCGTTGTTGCCCGGTGAAATATTCTCGATTGCGTCTGGCAGACCAGAAGCATCTCGTCCTGTGAGGCCGGTATTCAAACCAATCACCATCATCACTAAACCGAGGGCTATCCCTGTGCTGGCGAGCAGAAGCTTTAGGTCAAACTTTTTCACGGCTCTATTCTCGCCGATTATGGTGCCGCAGCCCTGTTCAGAAAGGGGTGAAAGCGACTAAGTTTGAGGGCTCATGGTAAGCCAACATCCCTTGGTAGGCGCAGTACTTGCGCGCCGTTATCGCATCGACGCCCCGCTAGGAAGCGGTTCGGGGACGTCGGCTGTGTTCGATGCCACCGATGTGCGAAGCCAGAAAAAGGTGGTTGTTCGTGCAGCCACGGCCGAGTCGTTGGTGGATTTGAGTGCTGGCGTGGTGTCGGCAAGCGACGCCGTCGAGGTGTTTAAGCGCCAAACGCAATTACTGTCTTCGATTAGTCACCCATCACTTGCATCGGTGGAGGACTGGGGTACCGAAACCGTTGGTACCACGTTGTACACCTACACCGTTTTGGAGACGTACTCGGGTGGCACGTTGCGCCAGATACTTGACCGTGGCCGCAGGCTGACTGCTTCGCAAGCTTTGGTTGTTGGCTTGGATGTTTGTCGTGCGCTGCACTTCATTCATTCCAAAGGTTGGGTGCACGGCGACGTGAGGCCAGCCAACATATTCCTTGGCGAAGACAACAGAGTGCGGCTTGCGGGGCTTGGCATCAAGCGCGTGATGGATGCTGAACAGATGAGCAATGAGCAGGCAAGTTATGCCGCACCAGAAATTGCAAGTGGTGAACAACCAACAGAGCAAAGCGATGTGTATTCGCTGGCGCTTACGTTGCTCGAGACAATTACCGGAGTTGTTCCGTTCTTGGGAGACACAGCAGGAATAACTCTTGCAGCACGAGTTGGCAAACTTCTTCCCGTGTCTGCCGACTTGGGGCCGATTGCTGCACCGCTCGAGCGCGCAGGTCGCCCCGAGGCCACCGAGCGATTTACTGCGCTTGAGTTTGGCCGAGCGCTTGCCGCCATTGCCGAGAAGGTGCCGTTGCCCGAGCCAATCGAAACGTTGGCGCCGCTCAGTTTCGAAGCCGTGATCGAACAGAAGGTTGCCGAGAAAACTGGTGAGATCACGAGGCCGAGCCTTGTTGGAATACCCGATGATGACAGCGCTGGGCCTGCGACAGGTGGATCAGGCCGGCTTGTAATCAGCGAAACCGATTTAGAGAAGCCGTTGGTTGTGGCTTCACCAAGTGAAGTGCGACGACACAAGCGCTTGTGGGCCATTGGCGCAGTGATTGCGGTGTTGATTGCGGGCGGAATTGGTTTCCGAGTATTGGTAAAGCAGTCGCACACCATTCCTGCTGTGGTCGGGATCAGTGAGGGCGAAGCCCGCAATTTGTTGTCGCCATTTAATTGGGACGTAGTAGTTGCATCCGAACACTCCGACGAAGTTGCTGCCGGCTCGGTTATCCGAACAGAACCCGCAGATGGCACCAGTTTGAAAGAGGGCGAAGTATTGCTCGTTGTTGTTTCAAAGGGTGCAACGCTTGCACGCATGCCAGACATTGCCGGTAAAGCGGCGCAGGAAGCATTGGATGAATTGACAGCGCTTGGCTTGGTGCCAACTGTGAAAGAAACAGAGAACGAAGACATACCTGCAGGTGCAACAATTTCTTGGATTATTCCGGAGCAGCCGGGCTTGTCTCCAGGGGATGAGGTGCTGAAGGGCACCGCAATAGACGTGTTGGTTTCGGTTGGCCCTGCATTGCGCGAAGTGCCTTCGTTGCTTGGGCTAACGCTGGAACAGGCGCAGGCAGCATTGGTTGATTTGAAATTGGTGCTTACTGAAACACCGCCATCAAAGAGCAATGCTGCAGCAGAAGGAACGATAGGTGCTCAGGCGCCGCCACCTGGAACGAAGGTTCCGCGAGACAGCGGTATTGCATATTCCATTTCGCTTGGCCCCGACTTAGTGGCGCTTCCGAACATTATTGGCAACAACTTCTCAATCGTTGAACCGCGACTTGTCGAGTCTGGCTTCCTTGTAGGAAAAGTCACAGGCCGTCAACAAAACCGATTGAAGAAAGCGCTCGTTGGTGGGCAAGAAGTAAGCAACGGAGACGAGGTTGCTCGTGGCGCCACCGTCGATTTAGTTTTCCCTTAGGACACGCAATACGAAGTACCTCCGCAAGTAAGTTTGTGGGGTGAAAAACGACGAGCATCTCCCGCCGTCGCAGTTAGACGAAACCGGGGTCATCGACTCGGGTGGTGTGGACGAAATCTCGGTTATCCCGTGGGGCAGCCTCTTAAAGCGTCGGGTTACGTCGCGCGTGTCGATGACGCATCGCAAGGCAACGCTTGGCGTGTTGCTTGCCAGCGTGTTTACCGTCAGCTTTACCATCACGCTGTTGGTCGTCTCGCTGAAGACAGTTGCAGACGATTTGGGCAGCACTGTTTCGATAATGAGCTGGACGATCACAGCACCGCTGCTGGCGTTTGGTGTTGTTGGGCCAGCATTTGGTAAAGCGGGCGACTTGTGGGGGCACAAGCGAATGTTTACCTACGGATTGTTTTTTGCGGGTGTGTTTGCGTTGCTGAGTGCGTTTGCGTGGAATGCCCCTTCGCTGATCGTGTTGCGCACGTTGTCGGCCGCAGCCGGCTCGGCCACTGGCCCGTCGGCGATGGCGTACATCAACAGAATGTTCCGCGCAGATGAGCGCGTTCGGCCGCTTGGGTATTGGAGCTTCGTTACTGCTGGCGCGCCCGTCATCGGCGTAGTTGCAGGTACGCCACTTGTAGAAATCTTTGGTTGGCGTGTGATCTTCCTCGTGCAAGCGCCGCTTTGCGTCATTGGCGCGTTTGTCTCGATGCGGTTATTGCCAGATACCGACAGGCAAGACAATGTTCGTTTTGATGTGCTTGGTTCGGCAACGCTCGGCGCGGGTTCTGTACTTTTGTTGCTCACCATTAACCGCGGCAACTCGTGGGGTTGGACGAGCCCTGCAACACTCGTGGCGGGTGCCTCGGGCATTGCCGCATTGCTGTGGTTTTACCAAGTAGAGAAGCGGGCGAGTGCGCCACTGATCCCTGTGAAGTGGCTGCGCACGCGCAACGTGGCATTCCCTGTCGTTACTCAGGGCCTGATGAACATGGCCTACATGGGCAGCTTCCTGCTGCTTCCACAGATGCTCGAGAATGGTTTGGGCTACACGCCTGGCCACATCGGTTGGCTTGTTATTTCTCGTCCGCTGGTATTTAGTTTGATTGCGCCAGCAGCGGGTTTCATAGTTGGCCGAATGGGCGAACGCAATACGGGTATGACTGGTGCGTTCGCAATTTTGCTGGCGATGATTTTGATGTACAACATTGACATTGGAACCACCGACTGGGTGATCATTCTGAGCCTTGGGCTTACGGGTTTCGGAATGGGTATTGCAGCCCCGTCACTTACGGCGCTGCTTGCAGCATCGGTGAAACCAAGCGACATGGGCGTGGCAAGCGCAATGCAGCAGTTGCTTTCTCAGATGGGCGCTGTGCTGGGTGGCGCGCTCATGATCAGCGTGCACGACATCACCGAATCAACGGGCAAGGTTTCTAGTTATTCCTACGGTTTGTTGGTTGGCGTGGTGGCCACGATATTGGCAATCGGCACTGCCAGTTTGGTGCGTTCGGCCGATCGTTAGGCGCGAGCAGCAGACTCGGTGAGCGCGTCGAGAACGAGCACACGAGCGAGATGCTGACGATATTCGGCAGAGGCCCGCAAGTCCGACGAGGGGCTGGTGTTTTCGGCGGCCAACTGTGCGGCCTCCTGCGCGCTTGCTCCAGAGGCGAGGGCTCGCTCGGTGGCTTCGGCGCGAACAGGGACTTCACTCATGGCACCAAGAACAATGTGGCTTCCCGAGAGAGCGACTGAAACGACAGCCCAGTCCTGAGAGCGGATGGTGAACTTTTGGTAGCTCCAGGGGCTCGACGATGCTTCTGGAATGACGATCTCGGTGAGGATGTCGCTTGGTTCGAGAGCGGTTGTCCAGAAGCCAAGGAAGAATTCGGCTGCCGGGATGGTGCGTACTCCGGATGGTCCTGAAACAACGAACGATGCATTGGCTGCAAAGAGTGCGCAGGACAAGTCGGAGGCCGAATCGCCGTGGGCTACCGAGCCGCCAATGGTTCCTCGGTTGCGCACTTGGGGGTCGCCTACTAGTGCAGCGGCCGCGGCAATAAGCGGAGCATGCTGGCGAACGATAGGTGAGCGTTCGATGTCGACGTGTCGTGTGAGTGCGCCAATGATGATGTTGCCAGATTCTTGTTTGATGCCCTGCAGTTGTGTGATGCGCATGATGTCGACGAGCACGGTGGGCGTTGCCAAACGCAATTTCATCAGTGGGATAAGTGAGTGACCACCAGCAAGCAGCTTGGCCTCATCGCCGTGATGCTCGAGTGCGTCGCTTGCTTCCTTGATCGAGGAAACCCGAATATGGGTGAATGGTGCAGGAATCATTGTGCTCCGCCATTCTCGGCTGCCCAGCGAACTGAATTGACAATCATTTCGTAGCCCGTGCAACGACAGATGTTGCCTTCGAGTGCGTGGCGGATTTCGTGTTCGGTTGGCTGTGGGTTTTCACTCAACAACGCCGTGCAGGCCATGACCATTCCTGGTGTGCAGTAACCACATTGCAGGCCATGCTCTTGGCGAAAGCCTTCCTGCACTGCGCTGAGACCATTGAAACGGCCAGACAAACCTTCAACGGTTGTTACGTTTTCGCCGTCGGCTTGAACGGCAAGAAGCGTGCAGCTTTTCACTGCTTCGCCGTTGAGTAACACAGTGCACGCGCCGCAGTTGGATGTGTCGCAGCCGATGTGTGCACCAGTGAGGCGCGCATTTTCACGGATGTAGTGAATGAGGAGGGTGCGATCTTCTACCTCGTGTTGTTGCTCTGCTCCGTTGATGGTGATGCGTACGGTGGTCATTACTTGCTGCTCCCATTCATTGCTCGCCAAACCTTCTCGGGCGTAACTGGCATATCAATATGCTCTACACCGAACGATGAGAGCGCGTTCACGATTGCGTTGACAACTGCGGGCGGGCTGCCGACCGCGCCGGACTCGCCGATTCCTTTTGCGCCAAGTGGATTGTTTGGGCACAGAGTGGTGATTCGTCCCGCGGTGTAATTGGGCATGTCGGGGGCGGAGGGAATGAGGTAGTCGATCAGGTTGGCCGTGATTGGCTGCCCAGAAGATGGGTCGTAACTGACTTGTTCGAAGAGGGCTTGTGCGATGCCTTGGGCAACGCCACCGTGCACCTGGCCTTCGGCAAGAAGCGGGTTGATGACCGTGCCGCAGTCATCGACAACGATCATGTTTCGAATCTTGGTCTTGCCCGTTCGGCGATCTACTTCAACAACACAGGCATACGCGCCAGATGGATAGGAGAAGTTTGGGCTCTCGTGGAACAGGCGTTCCTCAAGTGTTCCTGCCTGAAGTTCGGGTGGAAGGCGAAGTGGTTGGAAGCTTGTGGTTGCTACGTCGGACCAACCAACTTTCTTGCCTGGCGTGCCGCGAACGTTGAACGCGTTGTCTTTAACTTCAATGTCGCTCTCGGATGCCTCGAGCAGGTGGGCCGCAATTTTTTTAGCGCGAACCATCAATCGTTCTGATGCAACCTTGACGGCAGAACCAACGGTAGGTACACCGCGACTGCCCATTGTTCCGATGCCTTGGATGACTGTTGCGGTGTCGCCGTGAATGACGCTGATGCGTTCGAACGGCACGCCAAGTTCGTCGGATGCAATCTGTGCAACAAACGTTTCGTGGCCCTGGCCATGTGGCGACGAACCAATGAAGATTGTTGCCGAGCCGTCTGGCGCGATTCGGATTTGCGCCGACTCCCAGGAAGCGAGGTGGCCGAAGCCCTCAAGCGAACCGTTGGGGCCGAAGCCAGCAATTTCTAACCAGCACGAAAAGCCAATACCGATGAGTGGTTTCGACAGGTCGTTGAGGTTGCGTGCCTGCTCGGCTTTCACCGAGTCGTAGTCGAGAAGACGTAGACACTCATCGAGTGCTTGGGGGAAGTCGCCCGAGTCGTAGACAACTGCTTCGTTGTGGGTTTCGTACGGAAACTCTTTTGGTTGGATGAAGTTGAGCTGACGAACTTTCACTGGGTCGATACCGGTGCGAAGAGCCACCAAGTCGATGATGCGCTCGATTGAAAAAGTTGCTTCTGGGCGCCCTGCGCCGCGGTATGCAGCGACGGGGGTGGTGTTGGTGACAACGGTTCGGAAACCTGTGGAGACGTGGGGGATTTTGTAGCAGCCTGCTGCCATCCAGCCCGTGAGTACAGCAAGGCCTAAACCGGTTGGGTCGCCAAATGCGCCAAGGTTTTGGCTGATCACCATGCGCAGCGCGTTGATCTTGCCGTTCTTTTCGAAACCGACTTCAATTTCGTGAACCTGATCGCGACCGTGCGTCATTTGCACCATTGCTTCGGAACGTGTTTGCACGAACTTGACTGGCCTGCGGAGCCACTTCGAGAGCAGTGGGGCTACGAAGAACTCGGGATACCAAACAATTTTTGCACCGAAGCCGCCGCCGACATCTGGCGCTACAACGCGGCACAGGTTCTGCGAGACATCGAGCCACGAAGCAAGTTTGTTGCGCAAGTGGTGAGGTGCTTGGGTGGTTGCCCAGAGCGTGAGCCCCTCCTGCGTCCAATCTGCGAGGCAGCCAACGGTTTCGATTGGCACAACAGCACAGCGCTGGTTGACGATGCGCAAGTGTGCCCGACCGTGCGACTTGGCGAAATGCTTTTCCAAGTCGTCAAGCATTGGCACCTTCGTGAGCACGTTTGAGCTTTCCGATTCGAACAACAACGGTGCGCCGGGTGCAGTTGCTTCGTCAACGGTGGTGACCGCATCGAGTGACTCGTAATTGACAACTACCGTCGGTACGGCATCGGCGGCCTGATAACGATTCTCTGCAACGACAATGGCTACTGGTTCGCCAGCCCAACGAACACGGTCGTGGGCAAGCACTGGTCGTTCGAGGTCGGGGAGGCCGCCGGGAAGATTGGGGAATGTGGTGAAATCTGCTGCAGTCCATACACCGAGAACGCCTGGCATTTTTAGCGTTGCAGAAACGTCGATGGACAAAATCTTGGCGTGGGCTTGATCGGACATGACGAACTGTGCGAACGCAGTATTTACTGGTGCGATGTCGTCAACAAATCGACCGTGCCCAGTGAGCAGGCTTGGGTCTTCTTTTCGAAGTACTTTTGCTCCGACAAGACTCATAGGGATTCTCCTTTAATACAACGGACGGCGGCGATCATGGCTTGAGATGATGTCCTTCGGAATCGGAAGGGTCGTGCCACCACTGATCTTTTGTGGCTGCGTCTTTTGCTTGCTTGCGGGGGCCCCAACCAAGAATTCGGCCAAGCAGATATTCGGGGCCACTTTCTTCGCGGCGCCACCAACGGCGCTGACCACCATGAACGCGTTTCTGGAATGTGGAGAGGCCGACCGAAATGATCAACGCGCAACCGAAGAAGAGGTTCTCTACCCACACCGCGCTTACTCCGGCAAGTTGCAGGCCCTTGACCCCGCTCTGCAGAACGAGCACTGCAAGCAGCGTGCCAAGAACGTTGAAACGTCGCTTGAATTGGGTTGCACCTAGAAACGCTGCGGCGAATGAAGGCAGGAGATACGGCGCGCCGGATTGAGCCTGGACGGAGCCGAATTGGGAAGCGAGAAGAATGCCGGCAATTGCACTGAAGAATGCCGATGTGAGCATGGCACCTGAGATGTAGCGGTCGGTGTGAATACCGGCAAGCCGCGCGGCATCACGACCGCCACCAGTTGCAAAGAAGTAACGACCAACTGCTGTGTGTTCGAACATGAACCACAAAATCAAGGCAAGGATGAGTGCGATGAGAACGGTGCGAGTGATTCCGAATGCGAACTCGTCGGTGATGGCAAGGTAAGAATCGGGCAGGCCCAGAATGGAGCGGTTTCCCGATCTCCAAACGGAATAGGCGGTGAGTACCGAGCTCATGCCAAGCGTGGCAATAAATGAGTCGATCTTTACTCGCACAATGAGCGTTGCGTTGACGGCGCCAACCACAAGGCCAAGAACAAGTGCCGCAGCAATTGCGGGAATGACGGACCACTGTTTGTCAACCAATAGCCATGACACCGTCACTGCAGACGCCGAGACAGTTGCGGCAATTGAAAGGTCGAACACACCGGCCGAGAGGGGAACGAGGAGGCCAAGTGCGACCACGATGAGAATGGACTGCTGGTTGATGACCGAGCGGTGGGTAAGCCAGGTGAGCCACGTGGAAGGAACCCACAGTGAAAACAACATCCATGCGACGCCGTATAGGTAGATAACACCGATATTGCGTGGGTGCAGTTTCTTGAGTTTGAATGGCGAGCGGCGGGTATCGAACCGGCTGTCGATCTTGTCTTTCTTGTCGGTGCGTTCGTATTTGACGCGCCACCTGCGCGTCACTTTGTTCTTTTTCAACACGAGGCGGGCCTTTACTTCTCCCGTCTTTTCATTAATTTTCACGAATTCCCCCATGCTGAATTTGTTGGCGCTTCGCGAATGACTTCGATTGAAACCTTTCGCGGTGCAACGCGTGCACCAACTCTATTTGACGTGGCGCCAAGAGTCTCAGTCACAATGCGTGAAGCGGTGATTTCTTCTCCGAAAAGTTCGCATGCCACCGAGCCGCCGCGCATGATCAGCACTCGGTCGCACAAGCGGATTAATTCGTCGGTGTCGGACGAGGCCACGACAACCGTGCCACCCTCTTGGGCAAATCGCTCTACGCGCTCGTACACGGCTGATTTCGAGCCAATGTCTACACCTTGTGTTGGCTCGTCCAAGATGAGCACTTCGGGTTCGGTACGCAACCACCTTGCGAGCACTGCCTTCTGTTGATTGCCGCCCGAGAACTTTGACATCTTGCGGCGCGGTAGCGGGGGGTCGATGTTCATGTCGTTGATCCATTGAGCGACATCGGTTTTCAGTCGCTTGTAATCAAGCGTGATACCCCTTCGCAACGTGGAGAGTCGGGGTAGTGGAATGTGATCTTCCAAACGTTCCTCGAGAATGAGACCAATGCGCTTGCGATCTGCTGGCACTAGCGCCATGCGTGCCTTGATCGATTGGTGCGGATGCGCAAAGACTTTCTTTTTGTTGACGAGCACCTTGCCCATGAACCTTGGGGTAACGCCGAAGAGACAGTTGGCAACTTCTTCTCGACCAGAGCCGATGAGGCCAGCAACGCCGACAATTTCGCCCGCGTGTGCCTTCAGCGAAACACCGCGAAGTGTGAAACCAAAAAGATTTTCGGCTTCGAGCACCACGCGACCATGTTCGGTGATGGCGCGATTGCGCCCCAACGACAAATCACGGCCAACCATGAGTTGCACTAAGTCGCTGGCATCCAGCGTTTTTACATCCTGGCCTGATGCAACTACTTTGCCGTCGCGCAAGACCGTTACTTTGTCGGCCAAGTCGAGCACTTCGTCGAGCATGTGGCTAACAAAGATGACACCTACTCCGAGGCTTGCTACACGCCGTACTTCGCGAAAGAGGGCATCGACTTCGCCTCGGTTGAGAGCTGCGGTTGGCTCATCCAAGATGAGCAGGCCTGGCTTGTCGAAGTTCCAATCTTGCAACGCACGCACAATGGCCACTGCGGCACGTTCGCCAGAGGTGAGTGATGCAAGCGGGCTGCGCACGTCTGGCGCAAGCCCGAAGCGGAGGAGTAGTTCTTGGCAACGTCGCGCTTCTGCGCGCCATTTGATTCGGCCGCCGAAACCGGTTTCGTATCCGCGTCCAAGGCCAAGGTTTTCGATTGCAGAAAGCGTTGGAACAAGACCAAGGTCTTGATGCACAATTCGAATTTGTGTTCGCAGTTGTGGCGAGAGTCGCCATAAGTCGACTCGTTCATTACTGAACTCGACGTTGGCGCCATGATCTGCCTTGAGATAACCGGCGATCAGTTTGATGAGAGTTGATTTGCCCGATCCGTTTTGGCCGATCAGTGCGTGAATTTCGCCGGGGAGAATTTGGAGGTGTGCTTCACTTAGTGCCACCTGGCCTGGGTAAGTCTTGGAAATAGAACGAATGTTGAGGATTGGTGTGGGCTCAATCATTTGATCACGCGTCGTGGAAATGTCAAAGGGGTGGCTGTCAGCCCAAGTTGGATTGACAGCCACCCCATTTTGACTAATTAATTATTTACTTGCCCCAACGAGCGAGGAACTTGTCTTGGAAACCGACAACTCCTGGCCACAATGCGGTTGGGTCGGCAATGGTGTCCGCCTGCAGAATCTGCAGTGGCAAACCGTTGAGACCAATGTCTGCATGTCCGGCGATGTTCTCGGAAGCTGGTGCCTTCGAGATGGTGCCACCGGAGAGGAGGCTCACTGCCATGTCAGTTACACGCCAGCCGAGCAATTCGGAAGCGAGAGCAACTTCACCGATTTGGTGACGACCCTTAGCAATGAAGTCGAAGTTCATTGGTCCGCCAGCCTGTGAAACAGCCTTGGCTTGGTCAATGAGGCCAGCTGCATCAAGTGCATCTGGAACTCCGTACATCATGCCGCCGAATGCGTAGACAATGAAGTCCAAGGTTGGGTCGGCCTGCAATGCAGAAACGATCTGACCTGGCAGGTTGACACCAATATCGGAGATCGCAACTTCTTGAGTCTCGACTTTGCAGTCTGGACAAATTGCTGCGATTTCGTCGTTGAAGCCCTGTTGTACAAGTGAGAGCACTGGGAAGACTGGCAAGCCAACAAACCGAATGTTCTTGTTCGGGCTGTTTGCAACTGCATAGTCGGCCATCAGTACGCCGTAGAAGTAGTAGTCGTCTGCCGACAAAACGTTTGCAGCAATTCCATTACCTGGTTCGTAACCTTCTGGCAGCGACCATGAGATCACTGGGATGTTCATCCCTTGCAAGGTTGCAAGCTGATCGGCGAACCACTCACGTGGGTTACCGCTCGACATCACGACGTCTGGCTTGGCAGCGATTGCAGCATCAAATGCGGCAGCAACTGTTTCCGGAGTGTCCTGGTGCGATGTGGACTTGAATGTCCAACCAAGTGCCTTGACCGCAGCCTCGACACCAACTTGAATTTCTGCGCAAACCGCGACACTGCAAGCAATGTAATAAACAGTCTTTGCTTCTGGAACTGATGCAGGTGCTTCGCCAAGATCGATCTCGGTGATTGTCTGCAGGTATTTGGTAACGCGAGCTGCTGCGATATCGGCTGCTGACGAGTCTGTCGCTGCCGCGGTGGTGTCGGTGGCTGCATTGTCTGCATCGCTACCTCCACATGCGGTCAACGCGAGCAAACCAGCAACTGATAATGCGAACATACGACGCACCATCAATGGATGTGATTTTTTCATGTATCCCCCTAGGTTGAGAATCGGATAAACCGATTAGGGAAGCCTATCTAGGGCTTTTCCCCAATGAAAAGCCGAGAACAAGGCTTTACGAGCCGAGGATTTTGGTGTTTAGGTTGTCTACGAACTGGGCAAGGATTTTGTCGCTGACGTCGGCAAGAGCGCCTCTGCCGAACTGGCCAATTTTGCCCGAGATGGTGAGGTCGGTGTCGACTGAGCATTGGGACGAGCTATCGCTCACTGCGGTGAGCGTGGCTGTTATCAGGGCTGAAGCATTGCCCTTTCCCGATCCGTCGCGACCTTCGCCTTTCAGTACTGCACGATGCTGAACGTCGTCGCGTTCGATGAATGACGCCTGTCCTTCAAACTTGGCAAGAATTGGACCGACTTTTACTTTGACATTTCCGAAATAAGTATCACCTTGTGCTGCAGTGAGTTGGGCCCCGGGAAGGCAAGGTGCAATGAGTTCGATGTCGGTAAGAATTGCCCATGCTTTGTCAATAGGAACATTGACAATAAATTCGTGGTGAAGGTCCATACAATCAGTCTCCTAACGTTTGCTCAGTATAGGTGGCACCATGCAGAACAGATCTGGCCTAATCATCACCGGTGGCTGGGCGCACGATTTTCAAGCATCTGTTCCCTCGTTGGTAGAGACTTTGTCGGGCGCGAACATTTCCTGCGACATTGCGTGGGACGTGGACCAATCGGAACAGATGATGTTGCAGAACACATACGACATCATCGTTGGTTACGCCTGCTGGTTTCAGATGAACGACAGTCGTTACTCGGCAGAACAGCGCGGCCTCTGGGCAAGAAGCACCTCCGAACAGTGGAACAGTGCGTTGCAGAAACAGAAGGACGGTGGGGCGGGCTTACTAGCCGTACACACTTCGGTTATCTCGTTTGAAGATTCGACGACATGGGCCAACTGGGTTGGGGGTTCATGGAATTGGGGTGTTTCCAATCACCCGCAACCGGGCGACGTGCACGTGGAGCGTGTTGGCGAGCACCCAATTGTTTATGGTGTCGAGCCATTTGTTGTGCACGACGAGCGATACATGCATGTATCGCGCGCCGAAGATGCTGAAGTGCTCACCGAATCGATTGGTGCTGACGGAAACCAGGCAAGCATGTGGGCGCTTGCCAAGGATGGTTCGCGTTCGGTCTACAGCGCGCTTGGCCACGACCAACTGTCATTTTCTCATCCCACCCATCAATTGTTGTTGCGAAGAGCGGCTGCATGGGTGGTGGGTGAAGCTGATGAACAAGTGCGCAGCATCAAGTCTTGACACTATTGTTGGCCCATGGCTTACCGCGTTGAAGTACAAAAAGACTTGTGCATTAGCTCTGGCAAATGTGTAAGTGACGGCCCCAAGGTGTTTCGTTTTGATGATCAGGAATTAGCAGAACCGATTTCCGAAACCACAGATTACGAACTGCAGTCATTACTCAAGTTGGCGCGCAACTGCCCCGGGGAAGCAATCACTGTTTTTGCCGAGAGCGGCGAGATCATTGATCATTCGTAGCCGTAGCTACGCCTGAAAAATCACAGGGTATTCCAGCCAGTTCTGACGTAGGGATTGCGCGTCGCGTTTCGCTGGTCGTGCTGGGTCGGGAATTGCGCCATGTTGCAAAACAATCTGCGCCATCGTTGCAATTGCACCAGTGAGTGGAACTTCTGTATCGGTGGCAGTTTGCTCCAGGCCACTCACTAGTTCTTGGCCAATGCAGGCGTGAAAACCAGACCCAAAGCTAAGGCCCCATGGCGAGACATCTGAAGGGATATCGCGGTAGGGGTTGAATTGGCTGGCATCGCTGCCGAAAATCAACGGGTCTCGGTTGGCGGCTTGCATATCAATCACGACCCGGCTGCCTTCGCTCACATCAACATCGGGTTCGATGGTGGTGTCGCTTACTGCAATGCGAACAGACTCTGGGCTTGCAGGATGCAACCGCAGCGATTCGAAGCCAAAACGTTGAATCAATGCAATGTCGTCGACCAAATCGTTTCGGCTGTCTGGGTGCGAGTCGATCCACTCGAAAATGTGGTCCATCAAATTGACGAATGCCCCAGATGTTGAATGCGAACCAACCCAAGGGAAGTACGCGATTTCGCGCAGAACTGTTTCGTCTGGGATGGAAAGATTGTCCTGGTTTGAAAGCAGTGTCATCAACACGTCTTTAGGAAGTTCTGCCGCGTCAAGTTCGTTGGCTGCAACCTGCTGGAGCAACTGCAATCGACTGGCTCGAGCGGGGGCGAAAAACTCGGCTTCAAATGTTGCCAGGGCCGCATTGCCATCGTTGATCACGGATTGTTTGTCGCCAATGAAATGATTGACGCTGGAAGCCCGAGCCAATTTGCTCATGAGTTCGGCCAAGAGAACAAAACGCGTCGGGTCTGTGCCCAGATCGATGCCGGCAATGCCCGCAGAAATGCGCATCATGGTGAGGCGCGCAAGTTGCAAAAGGTCGACGCTGCCCGCAGCGAGGTGGGTAGAGATACTCTCGGCAATGTTGTGCGGGATGAGGTCTTGTTCCCAAAAAGCAAATGTGTCGCGACGGAAAAGTCGATTCTCTAAACGCCGTCTTGCCGTATGTTCGGCATCGTGCAGGTTGACAATGACGCCGGACATCAATGCCGTGCCTTCATCGTAGAGGCCTTGCCGTAGATAGCGATTGCGCAACGCGCTGCGCGCATGCTGCCACGTAGACAGCGTGATTTGCTGCGGCGACATTGCCGCTAGCTCGCGAAAATTACGTGATACGAACCCCAGTAGGGGCGTTTCGTCGTGGTGTCCATCTTGGCGGGAAGCTCGGGATTGGGGACGACGTTGCGATCGAACATTGCCTGAACTGCAACGGTTGCAAGCCCATACTCGAACTCGGAGGTTTCTTCGGAGCGCTCCGAAAGACCTGCGGCCAATTCTTGGCCGATGCAGGCGTGCATGCCGTGGCCGAACGAGAGGCCCCACGGTGCAACGTTGGGTGTTTCGATAACGCGATGAGGGTTGAATTCGGTGGCGGTGTCGCCAAAGATGTTTGCGCTTCTGTTGACCGACATGAGATCGATGGTCACTAATGAATCTTTCGGAACGACAGTTCCCGACTTGAGTGTGATGTCGGTAGTTGCTCTGCGCATGGCAGTTGGGCTTGAGGGATTGAGCCGGATCGTTTCGAACATGGCGCGTTGCACAAATGAGCGGTCTGTCTTTACAAGCGCGCGGTCTTCGGGGTGCTTGTCGAGCCAATTGAAGAGGTTGTCCAGTGTTCGCACGAATGCCGTGGCCGATGTGTGTGCGCCAGCAAGAAGAAAGAATGCAATCTCTTTGAGGATGATCTCGTCGGGCAAGTGAAGTGAGTCTTCGTTTTTGAGCAATTCGGTAAGGATGTCCTTCGGAAGCTCAACGGTCTCGTCGGTGGCTGCAGCGGCAATCAGTTGTTGGCGGCGCTTGATTGACGGGGCAAGAAACTGAACATTGAATTCGCTTTTGGCGCCTTCAACCTCGCTCGTTACTTCTTTTGGATCTCGCGTGGTGTGCGCAAGAGTTGCGCCTTCGATGAACTTCATCATGAAGCCGTACAGGCTGTCGGTCTCTTCTTTGGTCTTGAGCGGGCGATCGACCCCTGCGTTGAGTGCAGCGAGATTCATCATCAGTTGATGCGAAAGTTCGACGAGCTCGGCACGCCCCGAAGCAACATGGGGTGCAAGAGTTTCCTGAATTACTTGCGGGAAGAGGTCGCGCTCGTAGTGCACCAGTGTTTCGCGGCGGAACAAACGATTCTCGAGTCGGCGGCGGGCGCGATGTTCGTCGCCGTGCAGATTGACGAGAACGCCATCCATCACTACTTCGCCGGCGTCGTAAAGCGCCTGTTTGAAATCTTTGTGGCGGTAAATCTCTTTGGCGTCGTCGAAGGTGGTTACGGTAAGCACGTTCACGATATTACGCCCAGTCCCATGCCTCCATCAACGGCGAGAACTGTGCCCGTAACCCATTCGGCACGAATCAAATATTCGATTCCCTCGGCAATTTCAAGCGAGGTGCCGATGCGGCCAACAGCATGGTGGTTGGCCATCGACTGCAGCCGTTGCATTGCTGCATCCTCGGAAAAGATGCCAGCCCGCACATTGATTTCGGTGGGTACAGCGCCAGGTCGGACTGCGTTCACTCTGATTTTTCTTGGCCCCAGTTCGGTGGCCAATACTTTGACGAGTGCCTCTAAGGCACCCTTTGTCGCTGCGTATGGTGCGGCACCTGGATATGCGCGAACGGTGTAGACCGACCCCATAAAGATGATTGCGCCCTCGGATTCAACAAGGTGGGGAAGCGCCTCTTGGGTAAGCATCATGCCTGCAACGACATTGTCGTTAAAGATTTGTTGCAGGCGCTCTTCGGTCCATTCTTCAACAGGCTTGCGTTCCATGTTTCCGGCGTTAGAAACAAGCGCGTCAATTCCGCCGCCGTGTTTTACTGCGGTTTCAATGAGCAGCTTGCGATCGGCATCCTTCGTAACGTCGGCTTGAACCCACGCGCAGTTTGGGCCAATTTCTTTTGCAACGGCCTCGACTCGTTCTGCGCGTCTTCCGCAGATGGTTACTTTCGCGCCGCCGTTGGCAAGGTGGCGTGCTGCTGCCTCGCCGATACCGGAACCGCCGCCAGTGATGACGACAGACATTGTTGAAAGATCTTTCATGGTTACCTCGATGGTCCGACTGAATCGACGCTCTTGGGCCGGGGAAGCGTAGAGAGAATGCTCATTGCAATGCCTCCGTCAACCAAGATGTTCTCGCCTGTGATGTATGACGATTGGTCTGATGCAAGAAATGCAACCAAGTTGGCAATGTCTTCTGCCGTGCCAAGACGGCGCAGCGGAATGCGCGCCTCGCGCTCTTGACGAATTTGCAAATCGGCGTGGACGGCATTGCTCATGCCTGCATCAATCAGTCCGGGTGCGATGGCATTGACACGGATTCCGTTTGGGCCCCATTCGACTGCCATTTGTTTGGTGAGTAGAGCGATTGCTGCCTTCGTTGCCGTGTACGCGCCGCTGTTCGGGCCAGGAACAATTCCGTTCATCGATGAAATGCTGATGATGTTGCCAGGCTTGTCGTCGGCAATCATCAGTGCAGCAACTTGGCGCGATGCTGAAAAGGTGCCGACAAGGTTGACGTTGACGACGGCCTCAAAGTCGGATTGGGCGAGGGTGAGCAA
>Ga0207936_1000029_pt1 | contig 30518 bp, 42 predicted proteins | sample LakMenEpi19Nov10_FD_150715 | JGI IMG/M metagenome (GOLD analysis project Ga0207936, IMG submission 150715) | Freshwater microbial communities from Lake Mendota, WI - 19NOV2010 deep hole epilimnion (SPAdes) | ecosystem: Environmental > Aquatic > Freshwater > Lake > Epilimnion/Euphotic zone ... | reverse complement strand
CCTTCCGCGTACGCACCGACGAAGAAACCGCACAAACAGTTATTTCAGGAATGGGCGAGTTGCACCTCGAAATTCTTGTCGACCGTATGCAGCGCGAATTCGGTGTCGATGCAACCGTTGGTAAGCCACAAGTGGCGTACCGCGAGACCATCACCAAAAAAGTCGAGTCGGTCGAATACCGCCACATCAAGCAGTCGGGTGGTTCCGGTCAGTTCGCAGTCGTCAAGATCACTGTCGAGCCAAGCGGCGTCGGCGGCGGTTATGTCTTCGAAGACGACATCACCGGTGGTCGCATTCCTCGCGAATACATTCAGCCAACCAACCAAGGCATCCAGTCGGCTCTCGACAACGGCGTGCTTGCTGGTTACCCAACGGTGGACGTCAAGGTGTCGCTTGTCGACGGTCAGTACCACGACGTTGACTCCAGCGAAATGGCGTTCAAAATTGCGGGCCAGATGGCTTTCCGTAAGGCAGCGCAAATGGCCGGCCCCATCATTTTGGAGCCAATCATGGGCGTGGAAGTAGTGACCCCAGACGACTACATGGGCGACGTAATGGGCGACTTGTCCAGCCGCCGTGGCCGTATCGAGGGCATGGAAGCTAACGGCAACGCCCAGAACATCAAGGCGCAAGTGCCGCTTTCCGAAATGTTCGGATACAGTACAGACCTGCGTTCGCGCACTCAGGGTCGTGCTACCTACACGATGCAGTTCCATAGTTACCAGCAGGTCCCTGAAGTAATTGCACAGGAAATCATCAAGCGAGTACGTGGCGAATAGCCCGCACTCACTTCCAAGATCTATTCATTTTAAAAACAAAGAGAAAAGCAACAAGGAGTAGCAATGTCTAAGGCAAAGTTCGAGCGCAATAAGCCACACGTCAACATCGGCACCATGGGTCACATCGACCACGGCAAAACCACGTTGACCGCTGCAATCTCCGCCACCTTGGCAACCAAGGGTCTGGCCGAGGTCACCGCTTTCGACCAGATCGACAAGGCGCCAGAAGAGAAGGCTCGTGGTATCACGATCTCCATCGCGCACATCGAATACGAGTCAGAGAAGCGTCACTACGCACACGTCGACATGCCAGGTCACGCCGACTACATCAAGAACATGATCACCGGTGCTGCACAGGTCGACGGCGCAATCCTCGTGGTTGCTGCAACCGACGGCCCAATGCCACAGACGCGTGAGCACGTGTTGCTCGCTCGCCAAGTAGGCGTTCCATACATCGTTGTTGCTTTGAACAAGGCCGACATGGTTGAAGACGAAGAGCTCCTCGAGCTCGTCGAAATCGAAGTTCGCGACTTGCTCAACGCATACGAGTTCCCAGGCGACACCGCACCAGTTGTGCGCGTTTCCGCTTTGAAGGCACTGCAGGGCGACGCCGATGCACAAGAGCAGGTCATGAACCTGATCCGCGCATGCGACGATGCAATCCCAGAGCCAAAGCGTGAACTCGACAAGCCATTCCTCATGCCAATCGAAGACGTGTTCACCATCACTGGTCGCGGCACCGTCGTCACCGGCAAGGTGGAGCAGGGCAAGGTTCACACTGGCGACGACATCGAAATCGTTGGTCTTCGTGACACACAGAAAACCACTTGCACAGGTGTTGAAATGTTCCGCAAGTTGCTCGACGAAGGTCAAGCAGGCGACAACATCGGCGCATTGCTCCGTGGTACCAAGAAGGAAGATGTCGAGCGTGGCCAGGTGCTTTGTGCTCCAGGTTCAATCACTCCACACACCAACTTCGAAGGTCAGGTGTACGTGTTGACGAAGGAAGAAGGCGGCCGTCACAAGCCATTCTTCAACAACTACCGTCCACAGTTCTTCTTCCGCACCACAGACGTAACCGGAACCGTCGAGTTGCCAAAGGGCACCGAAATGGTGATGCCTGGTGACAACGTGATGATGACCGTGGAATTGGGCAAGCCAATCGCCATGGACGAAGGTCTTCGTTTCGCAATCCGCGAAGGTGGCCGCACCGTAGGTGCTGGTCGCGTCGTCAAGATCCTGAAGTAACTCGTTACTCATGGCATCTAGCATTCGCATCCGTCTCAAGGCGTTCGATCACCAGATCATCGACGAGTCTTCAAAAAAGATCGTCGAGACTGTTGCTCGCACCAACGCGACGGTTCGCGGCCCGATCCCGTTGCCTACGGACAAACACCGTTACACGGTGATCCGTGGGCCACACGTCGACAAAGACTCGCGAGAGCACTTTGAGATGCGCATTCATAAGCGCGTCATCGACATCGTCGAGCCAAATGCTAAGACCATCGACAGCCTGCAGCGCATCGAGTTGCCTGCCGGTGTCGACATCGAAATCAAGATCCAGAACAGTTAAGTTCGCAAGCGCGCTACTGGCGCTCGTGCAACACAATTTGCATGATCGCTACGTCGCGCCACTTGCCAAACTTACGACCGATCTCGCGCTCGATTCCAACAAGTTGAAAGCCGCACGCGGCGTGTAGCCCGCGCGATGCATCGCTGGATGCCTCGATGCGTGCCATCACCACATGAAAACCCGAGTCGGCTGCTTGCTCAAGCAAGTTGGTGAGAATCAGTTTTCCAATTCCCGAGCGTGAGAGATTGCGTCGAACATAGACAGAGTTTTCGACGGATGTCTTGTACGCGGCGCGGTCGCGGTATTCGCTGAGTGCGCCAAAGCCGATGACGGCATCGTTTTCGTCGACGGCAACGATGGCGGAAAATGCACCACTACGAGCCTCGATCCATTCTTTCTGTGCGGCAAGGGTTCGTGGAACCAGATCGAAAGTTGAGGTTTCAAACTCCACTTCGTGGTTGTAAATCTCGGCAATTGCGTCGGCGTCGGCAACGGTTGCGCGGCGGATGCGGATGGGCGAATGTGCAGAACTCACGGGGGCGAACCTAGTTGCCCAGCGCGGGGAAAACGAGGGAATTCAAGAATCGGGCAAGAATGCCGTGCGGCACAGCGAATTGTGAAGAATTTTACGCTAGAACTCAAGTTATGGCTGAATGGTCGAACCCCCAAGATGAGCAACCAAATTCGCTTCTCGAAACAATGAACCGAGCGCCGCAATCTCAGGCGTTTCCGCCGCCGCAGGTGGACTTTGCAGAGCACCAGGCCCGAAGCGTTGGCGCACGACGCAAACCATTGTTGCTTGTGTTGTCGATGTTGCTGATTGGTTTTGCTGGGGGTATTGGTGGATCGATTGCTGCCGATGAATGGAACATTTCAATTGGCAGCTCGGGTGGCGTTGGTTCGTCGAACACGCCAATCGTGACAAGTGAAGTTGGTGCAAGCGATTCGGCAGTTGGTGACACCGTTATTGCGCAAGTTGCAAATGCAATGGCCGACAGCGTTGTCACTATTTCGAGTGAGGTTTCGGACGAGTTCAGCTCGGGCGAAGCAACAGGAACTGGTGTAGTGCTCACGGCCGACGGCGAAATTTTGACGAATGCGCACGTTGTTGAAGGCGCAACCACTGTGAAGGTTCGTTTCGCGGGTGAGACCGAACCGCGTGAGGCAAAAATTTTGGCAAGCGACCCAGGCAACGACCTTGCGCTTCTAAAGATTGATGCAACTGGTTTGAAGCCAGCGTTGTTTGCGCAAGTTGGTTCGGTGCGCGTGGGCGATGCCGTGGTTGCAATTGGTTATGCGCTCGACTTGGACGGTGGCCCATCGGTTACGTCCGGCATTGTGTCGGCACTGAAGCGCACCATCATCACCGATTCCGGCGCACTCAATGGATTGATCCAGACCGATGCGCCAATTTCGTCGGGCAACTCGGGTGGCCCGCTCGTCAATATGCGCGGAGAAGTTGTGGGCATCAATACGGCGGTGGCTCGCAGCGACGCCACGTCGGCTGCCAGCAACATTGGGTTTTCCATCTCGGTCGACGAGCTGATCCCCGTCATCGAGCAACTTCGCGGGCTTGCCAATGGCGGAACGCGGGAAGAAGGGTTCCTGGGCGTGGGCCTGGCCGAACGTAACGACGGGGGCCAGGGCGCCATCATCACCAGCGTCCAGCCAGATTCCCCAGCCGATAAGGCCGGAATCAGGGAAGACGACATCGTGCTCAGCGTGGACGGGGAGCCAATCGACGGCCAAGTGGGCCTGGTGGCGGCAATTCGCGACGCCGCGCCTGGCCAAACCGTGGAAATCCTCATTTTGAGGGCCGGCACTCGACTGACCGTGTCGGCCACCTTGGTAGCCAGGGTCGACGAATAACCCCGAAATCAGGGTCAATATCCCTTCCCGTTTGGCGTTGGGAGTGGGGAATGGCCGCCGATAGAGTTCCAAGTCCGTATAAACGGCTTATCTGGCGCGTTGCTGGAGAAAGCCCAAAGTAATGAACTGACGCCACAATCGACGTCTGCGAGAGCCCCGCTTGATTCGGGGGACCTAGCAGCAACAACGATCTCGGTGCTCCGCCGGCTTTTGCCGAGCGGAGCATTTCCGTGAACGGAACCGATTGAGCGTGAGGAAATTACTGGTACATCGATCTACACAAACAAGAAAAGGGTTGCTGTTATGGCACAGAAAGCAATCGTCGGCGAAAAGGTCGGCATGACACAGGTATGGGGCGACGACCAGCGCGTTATCCCCGTGACGGTGTTGCGCGTCGAACCCGCTCGCGTTGTTCAGGTAAAGACAGGCGAGCGCGATGGTTACTCAGCGCTGCAAGTCACCTACGGACAAAAGGATCCAAAGAAGTTGACCAAGGCGCAAGCCGGTCACTTCGCTGCGGCAAGTGTTGCAGCAGGTCGTCGCCTCGTCGAGCTTCGTCTCGATTCGGTTGATGGTTTTGCTGTCGGACAAGAAATTGCCGTGGACACACTTGTTGCTGGCGAGCGCGTGGATGTCACCGCCGTTAGTCGCGGTAAAGGTTTTGCTGGCGGTATGAAGCGCCACAACTTCCGCGGCCAGGGCGCCAGCCACGGTAACCACAAGCACCACCGTGCTCCTGGTTCCATCGGCTCGTGTTCATTTCCAGGTCGTGTATTCAAAGGTTTGCGCATGGCTGGCCACATGGGTCATCAGCAGACAACCACTTTGAATCTTGAAGTAGTCCAGGCCGATCTCGAGCGTGGCTTGCTGTTGGTTAAGGGCTCAGTGCCTGGTCCAAACGGCGGCGTCGTGATTGTGCGCAACGCGGTGAAGGGAAAGTAACGCGATGGCATCAGCAAAACCAGTGAAGAAAGCAGCAAAGAAAGTTGCGAAGAAAACAGCAACGAAAGCAGCCGCTAAGCCAGCTGCAAAAAAAGCTGCAGCAAAAACGACTTCCCCTTCGGTTCCTAAAACCGGTTCGGCAACATTGCCAGAATCAATTTTCGGTATTGAGCCAAACGTTTCAGTGATGCACCAAGTTGTCACCGCACAGCTGGCACACCGTCGCTCCGGCACGCAGAGCACCAAAACTCGTTCCGAAGTTCGCGGTGGTGGCATCAAGCCATTCGGCCAGAAGGGCACGGGTAACGCTCGTCAGGGTTCGATCCGCGCTCCACACTTCAGCGGTGGTGCAGTTGCTCTTGGCCCGAAGCCACGCAAATACTCGCAGCGCACACCAAAGAAAATGATTGCGTTGGCGCTTCGCTCGGCATTGTCCGACCGCGCGCTCGACAACAAAGTTGTTGTCGTCGACAAGTTCTCGTTCGACAAGCCAAGCACTAAAGATGCTTCGTTGTTGCTCAACTCGCTTGGGCTAGACGGAAAGATCATGATCGTTATCGATCGCACCGATGTCAATGCAGCGAAGTCGTTCCGCAACCTCACCAAGGTGCAGGTTGTCGAGACCGGCGAGCTCAATGCATACGACGTGTTGTGCAACGACTGGCTCGTGTTTACACAGAGCAGCTTGCCAAAGGTCAAGGAGGCCGCAAAGTGAAAGACCCACGCGACATCATCTTGCGTCCGATCATTTCGGAAAAAAGCTATTCGCTGATGGACAAGGGAACGTACACATTTGAAGTACACCCGGATGCCAGCAAGCCAGAAATTCACGACGCCATCGAGACCATTTGGAATGTCAAGGTCACGCGCGTCAACACTCTCAACCGTCGTGGCAAAATGCGCCAGACTCGCGGCACCAATCGCCGTGGTCAGCGCCCAGACACCAAACGGGCCATCGTCACCCTCGCAGCGGGCAATGAAATCCCGCTGTTCGAGAACTAGAACGAGCTGAAAAAGGACGAACATGGGTATTCGCAAACGCAAACCAACCAGCCCGGGCCGCCGTTTCCAGACGGTGTCCGACTTCGCTGACATCACTAAGAGCACGCCTGAAAAGTCGCTGCTCTCGAAAAAGACATCTGCCGGTGGCCGCAATGCTTATGGTCGCGTCACTTCACGTCACCAAGGTGGCGGACACAAGCAGCAGTACCGCCTCATCGACTTCAAGCGCGTCACCGACGAGTACGAAGCAAAGGTCGCCGCAATTGAGTACGACCCGAACCGCACATGTCGTATCGCACTCTTGCATTACGAAGACGGAAGCAAGTCGTACATCTTGGCCCCGAAGGGTCTTGAAGTTGGCATGCGTCTGCAGAGCGGCCCGAAGGCCGACATCAAAGTGGGCAATGCATTGCCACTTCGTTACATGCCAGTAGGTACCGTCGTACACAACATCGAACTTCGCCCAGGCCAAGGTGGCCGCGTTGCTCGTTCAGCCGGCATGGCTGTTCAGTTGGTTGCTAAGGAAGGCGTCTATGCAACATTGCGTATGCCATCCAGCGAAATGCGCCGTGTTCCTCTCGACTGCCGTGCAACGGTTGGCGAAGTTGGAAACGCCGAGCACGAACTCATCAAGATTGGTAAAGCAGGCCGTAACCGTTGGAAGGGCGTTCGCCCACAATCGCGCGGTGTTGTAATGAACCCAGTCGACCACCCTCTCGGTGGTGGTGAAGGTAAGACATCCGGTGGACGTCCACCAGTGTCGCCATGGGGTAAGCCAGAGCGCCGTACCCGCAACAAAAACAAGTCGTCACAATCACTCATTGTTCGCCGTCGTCGTTCAGGAAAGGGCCGGGCTTAACACATGTCGCGCAGTCTTAAAAAGGGTGCATTCGTCGATGAGCATTTGCTCAAGAAGTTGGATGCCATGAACGAGAGCGGTGAGCGCAAAGTCATCAAGACTTGGTCGCGTCGCAGCACCATCATTCCAGACATGATCGGCCACACATTCGCCGTTCACGACGGACGCAAGCACGTTCCCGTATACGTGAGCGAATCAATGGTTGGTCACAAGTTGGGCGAGTTCTCACCAACACGTACCTTCAAATTCCACGCATCGCAGGAAAAAGCAGCAGCAGCGGCGGCTAAGTCATGACCGGTCCAAAGCTCAACGAAGCCACCAACAAGGTTGGCGTTTCCTCCGGCACGCGTGCCAAGGCAATGAATGTCCGCATGTCGGCATCCAAAGTTCGCGTCGTGCTCAACCACATTCGCGGCAAAGAAGTAAAAGAAGCCGACGATCTACTTTCGCTCATTCAGCGCGACTCGGCACACGACGTGCGCAAATTGCTGGCATCAGCAGTTGCTAACGCAGTGAACAACGACAACAAAGATGCCAACGACTTGTTCGTGAAGGCATGCTTTGCTGACGAAGGTCCGACGATGAAGCGTTTCCGTCCCCGCGCAAAGGGTCGCGCCGGCCAAATCTTGAAGCGTTCGTGCCACATCACCATCGTCGTCGAGACGATGTCCGATAGGGCGCTTGCGGTTCGTGAACAAAGCATCGAGGCGAAGGGCAATGTGAAAACAGCTAGCCGTTCGTCGCGTGTTGCAGCTAGCCGTGCACGCACGGAAAAGCCAGCAACCGAAGAAGCCGTCGAAACGACTGATACCACCACCGAATCTGGTGAGGAGAACTAATGGGCCAGAAGATCAACCCGTACGGATTCCGCTTGGGAATCACCACCGACTGGAAGAGTCGCTGGTTCAGCACCAAGGAATACCGTCATTACCTCACCGAAGACTGGAAGATCCGCGAGTACCTCACGGTGCAGCTTTCCGATGCAGCAGTAAGCCGCATCGAAATTGAGCGCACACGCGACAAGTTGCGAATCGACATTCACACTGCTCGTCCGGGCATCGTGATTGGTCGCAAGGGAGCAAAGGCCGACGAGTTGCGTGCAGGCCTCACCGCCATGACCGGCAACAACAAGGTGCAGCTCAACATCACCGAGATCAAGCAAGCCGAGTTGGATGCTGCGTTGGTAGCCCAAGGCGTTGCCGATCAGTTGATCAACCGCATTGCATTCCGTCGCGCGATGAAGCGCGCTGTGCAAAACGCACAGAAGTACGGCGCAGAGGGCATTCGAATTCAGTGTTCAGGTCGTTTGGGTGGCGCAGAAATGTGCCGCACCGAGTGGTACCGCGAAGGCCGCGTTCCATTGCACACACTTCGTGCCGACATCGACTACGGATTCCGTGAAGCAGCAACTTCTGCCGGCCGCATTGGCGTCAAAGTTTGGCTGTACAAGGGCGAAATTCTTCCTTACAAGAGCCAGAGCGACGACCGCATTGCGCGTGAAGCAGCAATGGCAGTTGGTCAGACATCTGGTCACTCGGAAGCAACACTTAAAGTGGTTACCTCCGCAGGCCCACGTGTTGCCGACATCGAAGATGCTCCAATCACTCCGTTGGTTAAAGAAGCCGACCCAGAGTTCGAGCGTTTGTTGGCAGAAGAAGAAGACATTCAGCGTCGGATCGTGGATGCCCACGAGACGCCAAAGTTCGGTCGGGAGGACTAAACCATGTTGTCGCCTCGCAAAGTTAAGCACCGTAAACAGCACCGTGGTCGCACGGGTGGCGTGAGCAAGGGTGGAAACGAACTCGCATTCGGCGAGTACGGCATCCAAGCTTTGGAGCCAGGCTGGATTACTGCACGTCAGATTGAAGCCGCACGTATTGCCATGACGCGTCACATTAAGCGTGGTGGAAAAGTGTGGATCAACATTTTCCCAGACAAGTCTGTGACCAAGAAGCCAGCCGAAACTCGCATGGGTTCCGGAAAAGGAAACCCAGAGTTGTGGGTAGCCGTGGTTAAGCCAGGTCGCATCATGTTCGAACTGTCGTACCCAAATGCTGCGACAGCACACCAGGCCCTCGACCGCGCAGTACAGAAACTGCCGATCAAGGCCCGCGTCATTAGCCGCGAGGAGGCAATCTGACATGGCACGTGAACTCGCAGAACTCCGCGAAATGGATCTCGCCACTTTGGTGGAAGAGCTTCGTTCGTCCAAGCAGGAAGCACTGAACTTGCGCTTCCGTAACGCAACTGGCCAGCTCGACAACACCGCCGAGATGGGCAAAGTGCGTCGTCAAATCGCTCGTATCAACACGCTTATTCGTCAGCAAGAAATTGCTGCAGCCGAAGCAGCGGGGAAGTAATAGATCATGACTGAAACAACTACAACCTCATCGACAGCCGAAGATGCCGTTCGTAACGCCCGCAAGGTGCGCGAAGGCGTTGTCGTGTCGAACAAGATGAACAAGACGATTGTTATTTCAATCGTCGAGCGAGTGCGCCACCCGCGTTACTCCAAGTTCGTTGCTCGTACCAAGAAGCTCTACGCCCACGACGAAACAAACGACGCCAAAATCGGCGACCGCGTTCGCGTCATGGAAACCCGCCCAATGTCGAAGCAGAAGCGTTGGCGCCTGATCGAAGTTTTGGAGCGTGCAAAATGATTCAGCAAGAATCCCGTCTTCGCGTTGCCGACAACAGCGGCGCAAAAGAAGTGCTCTGCATCAAGGTTCTCGGTGGCACACGCCGTCGTTACGCATCAATTGGTGACGTTTTCATCGGCACGGTCAAGGACGCAATTCCTGGCGCCGGTGTCAAAAAGGGTGAAGTTGTTCGTTGCGTAGTAGTTCGCGTCAAGAAGGAAAAGCGTCGTCCAGACGGCAGCTACATCCGCTTCGACGAAAACGCAGCAGTGTTGATCAAAGAAGATCTCACGCCACGTGGCACCCGTATCTTCGGGCCTGTTGGTCGTGAACTTCGCGACAAGAAGTTCATGCGAATCATTTCGCTCGCACCGGAGGTGTTGTAGTCATGAAGTTGAAGAAGGGTGACACCGTCGTCGTTATTGCCGGCAAAGACAAAGGCAAGCAGGGCGAAATCTCGGCTGTACTGCCAAAGGAAAACAAAGTGAAGATTGCTGGCGTCAACGTCGCCAAGCGTCACCTTGCTGCCAAAGGCCAAACAGCCAACACCGGCGGAATCGTCGACAAGGACATGCCGCTCGATGCATCCAACGTGATGCTCGTGCACAAGGGCAAGCCAACACGCGTTGGTTACAAGATCAAGGACGACGGCACCAAGGTGCGCGTTGCCAAGAGCACCGGAGAAGAAATCTGATGGCTGAGACAACTATCTACGTTCCGCGTTTGAAGGCGCACTACAACGACGTCGTCAAAGCCGATCTCGTGAAGCAGTTGGGCGTCACCAACGTGATGCAGATTCCAACCTTGGAAAAGATTGTCATCAACATGGGTGTTGGCCGCGCAACGCAGCAAGCATCACTCATCGATGGCGCCGTTGCCGACCTCACCGCGATCTCTGGCCAGAAGCCAATCGTGACAAAGTCGAAAACATCAATCGCATCTTTCAAACTTCGTGAAAACCAAGCAATTGGTGCCAAAGTTACGATGCGCGGCGACCGCATGTGGGAGTTCCTCGACCGTTTGATCTCGGTGGCAATTCCTCGCATCCGCGACTTCCGCGGCCTCCCAGGCAAGTCGTGGGACGGAAATGGCAACTACACATTTGGTCTCACCGAGCAGCTTGTGTTCCTTGAGGTCAGTTACGAGAAGGTTGATACAACACGCGGTATGGACATCACCATTGTCACCACCGCGACAACCGACCTCGACGGAAAAGCACTCCTCGACGCATTCGGCTTCCCCTTCCGTAAGGGTGAGGAACCAGCGTCGTCGAAGAAAGCACGCGGAGCAGCTAAGCGCTCGGCCAAGAAGAAGTAGCAGCGGAAAGAACTAGAGGGAACCACTCAACATGGCAAAAAAGTCACTCGTTATCAAAGCGGCGGCAACTCCGAAATTTAAGGTGCGCGGTTACACGCGCTGCCAAAAGTGCGGACGTTCACGTGCGGTGTATAAGAAGTTCGGCCTCTGCCGTCTGTGCTTGCGCAAAATGGCGCACGCCGGCGAAGTGCCAGGCTTGACAAAGGCAAGTTGGTAATCGCCATGATGACCGATCCAATCGCCGACATGCTCACCCGAATTCGCAACGCCAACGCTGCGATGAAGGACGAAGTATTCATGCCAACCTCGAAGCAGAAGTCGGCACTCGCCGAAATTCTGAAAAAAGAGGGCTACATCTCTGACTACTCAGTAATCGACAACCCAACTGGCCCAGCCAAGCAGTTGAAGATTGGTCTGAAGTACTCGGACGATCGTAAGCGCACCATCTCGGGTATCAAGCGCGTGTCCACACCGGGCCTTCGCGTGTACCGCAATGCAACTGAAGTACCGCGCGTGTTGGGCGGTTTGGGTGTTGCAGTTTTGTCCACTAGCCAAGGGCTCATGACCGACCGCGAAGCGCGTCAGCGCAAAGTTGGCGGCGAAGTCATGTGTTTCGTCTGGTAATCGGAAGCGACTAAAGGGAAGAACCACTATGTCTCGTATTGGAAATGCAGCAGTCGTCGTGCCATCAGGTGTCGACGTCACCATCGCTGGCTTGTCGGTCACGGTGAAGGGCCCAAAGGGCTCTTTAACTCGTGAGTTTCCAGCCGGTGTGTCGCTTGCGCGTCAAGAAAACACCATCGTGGTTAGCCGCGACAACGACGAGCGCGATTCGCGTTCACGTCATGGTCTTGTGCGCACGTTGGTCAGCAACATGGTTATCGGTGTCACCGATGGCTACACCAAAGAACTCGACATCATCGGCGTTGGTTACCGCGCAGAAGCACAGGGCCCAGGCAAGTTGAAGTTGGCGCTCGGTTTTTCGCATCCAGTGATCATCGACGCACCAGCAGGTGTCACCTTCGAACTTCCTTCCCAGACGCGCATCATCATTAAGGGTGCCGACAAAGAAGTAGTTGGCCAGGTGGCCGCAAACATTCGTGAGATTCGTAAGCCAGAGCCTTACAAGGGCAAGGGTGTGCGTTACCTCAATGAGAAGGTCCTGCGTAAAGCAGGCAAGACCGGCAAGAAGTAAACGGGAGATTTGACGTTATGAAAACAGCATCTAGCCAGCGCCATGCAGGTCGCTTGCGCCGCCATCGTCGCGTGCGTAAGAAGATCAGCGGCACCGCCGAGCGTCCACGTCTCGCCGTGTATCGCAGCAACAAACACATTTCTGTTCAGCTCATCGACGACCTGAACGGCCACACCATCGCAGCAGCATCAACGGTCGAGCCAGACTTGCGCAAGCAAGGTTCGGGTTCAACCGTCGACGCAGCAAAGCGTGTTGGAACGTTGATCGCTCAGCGCGCCAAGTCCGCTGGTGTCACAAAAGTTGTCTACGACCGCGGTGGATTCATCTTCCATGGTCGTGTAGCAGCGGCAGCAGATGCTGCCCGAGAAGCAGGGTTGGAGTTCTAATGACTGACATTTCACAAGTTCGCACCACAGAGCCAGGACAGATGCGCGAGTCGCGCGTTGTTCACATCAATCGCGTGGCAAAGGTAGTGAAGGGTGGACGTCGTTTCTCCTTCACCGCACTTGTTGTTGTCGGTGATGGTGCTGGTCGCGTTGGTTTGGGATACGGCAAGGCAAAAGAAGTGCCATTGGCCATTCAAAAAGGAACAGAAGAAGCAAAGCGCAACGTGTTCAACGTTGCCTTGGCTGGTTCCACCATCACGCACCAAGTGCTTGGCATCAACGGCGCAGGCCGCGTATTGCTGAAGCCTGCTGCTCCTGGTACCGGTGTTATCGCCGGTGGTGCTGCTCGCATCATTCTTGAAGAAGCCGGCATTCACGACGTACTCGCGAAGTCGCTTGGTTCGTCAAACGCCATCAACGTTGCTCGCGCAACGATCAATGGCTTGAAGGACTTGCAGCGCCCAGACGAAGTTGCACGTCGACGTGGCATTCCTGCCGAGTCATTCGTACCTAAGGGACTGTTGCGCGCATACAACGAGCGCAAGAATTCAGCCGGAGGAGCTCACTAGTCATGGCCGCATTTAAAAAACCAGGTCGCACCATTCGCGACCGCAAGCCACAAGCCAAAAAGGCAGCAGCCGAAGCACGTGCAGAGGCAGCAGCGCTGAAGGCAGCATCGGGCAACACTTCAACAAAGCGCATCAAGCGAGTGAAGCCAGTTCTTACTGGCCCAACCATCACTGTTACGCAAGTGCGTTCGGAAATTGGCAACAAGCCAAAGAACCGCGCCACATTGCGCGCACTTGGCCTGCGCCGCATCGGACACACCAACACGTTGCCAGACCGCCCAGAAATTCGCGGCATGTTGCAGCGCGTTCCTCACCTCATTGAAATCAAGGAAGGCAAGTAATCATGCGCGTCGATGAACTCGCTCCATCACGGGGCTCCAAGAAAAAAGCTAAGCGCGTTGGTCGTGGTATTGGCGGTAAGGGCGGCAAGACTGCCGGCCGCGGTACCAAGGGTCAGTACGCACGTAACACGGTAAAGCGTGGCTTCGAAGGTGGACAGATGCCACTGAAGCAGCGCGTACCAAAGTTGAAGGGCTTTAATAACCCGTTCCGCGTGGAGTTCTACGCCGTCAACCTCGATGTCATCGAAGCACTTGGCTTGAGCGAAGTTGACCCACAGATTCTTGTGCAGAAGAGCGCAGCACACAAGGGCACTTTGATCAAGGTGCTTGGCCGCGGCAAGATCACCAAGGCCGTCAAAGTTTCTGCACACGCAGTTTCCGAAACAGCCGAGAAGGCAATCATTGCCGCTGGTGGAAGTGTCACGATTGTGCCAATGCCGCACAAGGGTGTTCGTCCAGCAGCCAAGGGCAGTCAGTTCACCAACCGTTAATTGGTGCTGCTGGCATGTTCGTCAGTTCAACCAGTATTTAACCCTTCAGAGGAGTCACAACGATGTTGTCGAATGTGAAGAACATCTTCAAGGTGGTCGACCTTCGCAACAAGGTGCTGTTCACCTTGGCAATGGTCGCGGTTTACCGTTTTGGTTCGGCGCTTCGCGTGCCAGGTATCGATGCGCAAGCCGTTCGACAGTTGCGCGAGGCCTCCAACTCGCAGGGCGCGTTGGGCTTTCTCAACTTGTTCTCGGGTGGTGCGTTCGGCAGCTTCTCGATTTTTGCTCTCGGCATCATGCCGTACATCACTGCAAGCATCATCATGCAGGTGCTTGGTGTTGTCATTCCAAAACTTGAGCAGTGGCAGCAAGAAGGCGCAACGGGACAGCGCAAAATCACGCAATGGACGCGTTACCTAGCAATCGGAATCGCAACGCTGCAGGGCGCCGGCCTCACCTTTATCTTCGGGCAGGGCAGGGGTTCCGCTTTCTTCGGCGCCGCAGGCAGCACACCCGATGTGGTCTTGCTCGATCCGTTTATGCCACGTGCGCTCTTGGTTATTCCTTCGCTTGTTGCAGGCACCGCGTTGTTGATGTGGGTTGGCGAATTGATTAGCCAACGCGGCATTGGCAACGGTATGTCGATGTTGATTTTTGCTTCGGTGGTCAGCGGTTTGCCATACGGCTACTACTCGCTGCTGCAGAGCAAGAAAGTTGTGGTGTTCATTATTCTTGTGGCCGTCACCATCGGCATTCTCATTGCCGTTGTTCGCGTGGAGTTGGGCCAGCGCCGCATTCCCGTGCAGTTCGCAAAGCGTGTTGTTGGCCGCAAAATGTACGGCGGACAAAACACCTACATTCCACTCAAGGTAAACCAAGCCGGAATCGTGCCGATCATTTTTGCCAGCTCCGTGCTGCTGCTTCCCGTGCTCGGCTCCAACATGCTTGGAAGCGCCGAAGGTTGGCGCGGTTCGATTGCCGGCTTTGTTAACGACTACATGGTCAACAGTCAAAACATGTTGTACATCAGCATTTTCTTCTTGCTGATCATTGCGTTCGCGTACTTCTACAACTCGATTGCCTTCGACCCAATCCGTCAAGCAGATCAGTTGCGCAAGCAGGGTGGCTTTATTCCCGGCATTCGCCCAGGGCCACAAACCGAATCGTTCCTTGCAAAGACGGTCAACCGAATCACGTTGCCTGGCGCAATGTTCGTCGCGTTTATCGCTATCTTGCCGTACATCATCTTGTGGGTTGGCGATGTGCAATCGTTCCCATTCGCGGGAACCACTGTGTTGATTGCAGTAGGCGTGGCGCTCGAATTGATGCGCCAAATCGACAGCCAGTTGATGCAGCGCAACTACGAGGGCTTCCTGAAGTAATCACTTCAGGACAACTGTAGAAACACGGCACGTCATGCCACATTCAGCTCGCATCATCATGCTCGGTCGCCAAGGCGCCGGCAAGGGCACGCAGTGCGTCCGTCTTGCCGAACACTTCGGAGTTCCGCATATTTCTACGGGTGAAATGCTGCGTGCAGCAATCCGTAAAGACACCCCGGTAGGGCGCTCGGTAAAAAAGGTGCTCGACGCAGGCGAACTCGTCAATGATGAATTGATGATCAGCCTCGTGCAGGGGCGAATTGGCGAAGACGATGCACGTATTAATGGCTTCATTCTGGACGGTTTCCCGCGCACGGTAGGGCAGGCGCAATCGCTCGACCACATCACCGAAGTACGCCCAATCAATATGGTGATTGACCTCGATGTCAAGCGCGAGCTGGTGCTTGAGCGCTTATCTGCTCGACGCACATGCGAACAATGCGGAGCAAACTATGTGGCCACGGGCAACGACCCCAACCCATGGAATTGCGACAAGTGCGGTTCGCCTGTCGTGCAGCGCGCAGACGACACCCCGGCTGCCATCAGCCACCGCCTCGACTTGTACGACGCCATGACCGCCCCACTGATCGACCATTATTCGGCCAAGTCGGTGCTGGTCACGGTGGACGGACTTGGCACCCCAGACGAGGTCTTTGCGCGTTTGCGCTTGGCCGTGGAAGGGCTGCAGCAACGGTAATCATCAGTTCCCAGCCCCGCGGGTTTTGCGCCTGGGGGGTTTTGGGGCGCTACTAGGCGGCGGTAGCATAACCCTTCGCCTTTTGGGGGGTTTTCCACCAAGTGGCGTGTGTGTCATGCGTTTGAGGAGAAGGCCCTGCCAAAAAATAAAGAAGATGCGATTGTGCTGGAAGGCACGATTACAGAGTCCCTTCCGAACGCAATGTTTCGGGTTGAACTCGACAACGGACACACAGTGTTAGCTCATATTTCGGGAAAAATGCGAATGAATTACATCCGCATCTTGCCGGGAGACAAAGTGCAAGTAGAGCTAACGCCATACGACCTCACCCGAGGCCGGATTACATATCGACATAAATAACCAAGTTTTTTTATCAACCACCATCACGTACGAGGCTCGAAGTGAAAGTTAAACCAAGCGTCAAAAAAATATGCGAGAAGTGCAAGGTCATCCGCCGGCACGGTCGCGTGATGGTGATTTGTGAAAACCCGCGACATAAGCAACGTCAAGGCTGAGAAGGAACAACCAGATGGCACGTATTTCAGGAGTCGATATTCCGCGCGAGAAGCGTTTGGAAATCTCCCTTACCTATATTTTCGGCATTGGTCGCAGCACTGCACAAAAGATGTGCAAGGAACTGGAACTCAACCCAGACACTCGCGTGCGCAACCTCACCGACTCCGAAGTCAACAAGATTCGTATGTACATCGAGCAGAACCTCACCGTTGAAGGCGACCGTCGCCGCGACGTACAAACCGACATCAAGCGCAAGATCGAAATTGGTTCATACCAAGGCACGCGTCACCGCAAGGGGCTTCCTGTCCGCGGTCAGCGCACGCACACCAACGCTCGTACTCGTAAGGGCCCGAAGAAGACCGTGGCCAACAAGAAGATGGCAGTGAGGAAGTAACCCATGGCAAAGGCACCAGTAGTTCGCCGCGTTCGCAAGCGCGATCGCAAGAATGTCACGACAGGCGTCGTGCACATCAAGAGCTCGTTCAACAACACCATCGTGTCCATCACCGACACCGAGGGAAATGTCATTTCATGGGCATCTTCCGGTGGCGTTGGTTTCTCCGGTTCGCGCAAGTCCACACCATTCGCCGCACAGATGGCAGCCGAAAAGGCAGGCCGTGCAGCAATGGAGCAGGGTCTTCGTCGCGCAGAGGTGCATGTGAAGGGCCCAGGTTCTGGGCGCGACACCGCACTGCGTTCTATCCAAAACCTCGGCATCGAAGTGTCCGGCATCAAAGATGTGTCGCCGGTTCCACACAACGGTTGCCTGCAACCTAAGCGAAAGAGGCCGTAATCATGGCTCGCTATACCGGACCAAAGGTGCGCATCTCGCGCCGCCTCGGCATCAACGTTTTCGAAAACACCAAGGGCGCAAAGGCTCTCGAGCGTCGCCCTTTCCCACCAGGAACACACGGCCGTACCCGTCGTCGTGGTGCTGGCAGCGAATACCTTTTGCAGTTGCAGGAAAAGCAGAAGGCCAAGTACATCTACGGCGTTCTCGAGCGTCAGTTCCGCAAGACCTACGAAGAGGCCACCCGTTTGCAGGGCCCAACCGGTGAAAACCTGTTGCGTCTACTCGAGTGCCGTCTCGACAACGTTGTCTACCGCGCAGGCTGGGGCAGCACCCGTCCGCAGGCACGTCAGTTCGTTAACCACGGAATGATCTTGGTAGACGGAAAGCGCGTCGACATTGCCTCGTACACCGTCAAGCGTGGGCAAGTCATCACGCTTTCCGAGAAGGCAAAGAACCTGATCATTATTCAACACAACATCGACACGCTCGACCGCCGCATGGTTGGTTGGATCGAAGCAGCAGAAGGCGGCAAGCAAGTTACTGTCCGCGAATTGCCGCAGCGTGAACACATCGACGTTCCAGTCCGCGAACAGCTCATCGTCGAGTTGTACTCGAAGTAACCCCCTATATACGTATTGGCCTAAGGAGACATCATGCTCGTCATTCAACGCCCAACAGTGGAAGCAATTGGCACCGCAGAGAACAACCGTCAGAAGTTCTCTATCGGACCACTTGAACCAGGTCTTGGACACACCATCGGCAACTCGATTCGTCGCATGTTGTTGTCGTCCATCCCAGGTGCAGCAATCACCACGGTCAAGTTCGAGTCAGCTCTCCACGAGTTCGACACGATCGCAGGCATCACCGAAGATGTCACCGAAATCATCCTCAACCTGAAAGACATTGTTGTCGTTTCGGAAAACGATGAAGCTTCGGTCATCAGCGTGGACATCAAGGGCCCGAAGGAAATCACCGCGGGAGACCTTGTTTGCCCAGCCGGCATCGAGATCCTCAACAAGTCGCAACACATTGCAACGCTTTCGGACAAGGGTCGTTTAGTTGTCGATCTCACCGTAGAGCGCGGCAAAGGCTATGTCTCGAGCGATCGCGACACCCGCAAAGTGATCGGCATTGTTCCAATCGATGCCATCTTCTCGCCAGTACGTCGTTGCACATACCTCGTCGAGCCAACACGCGTCGAGCAAAGCACCAACTACGACCGCATCGTGCTCGACATCGAGACCGACGGTTCAATCGAGCCACGTGAAGCACTTGCTTCGGCAGGCGCAACGCTTCGTTCATTGGTCGACCTTGTCGCAACCATGAGCGATGCACCAGTTGCACTTGAGTTGGGCGAAATTGCCGGCACCGGAATGGGCTCCCCAGACCTCGACCTGAGCATCGAAGACCTCGACCTCTCCGAGCGCCCACGCAACTGCCTCAAGCGCGCACAAGTCAACACCGTTGGCGAGTTGCTACTTCGCAGCGAAGAAGACTTGCTCAACATCACCAACTTCGGCCAGAAGTCCTTGGACGAAATCAAACTCAAGCTTGACGAGCGCGGCTTGTCATTGCGTATCTGATTTAGCGCTACAAACACCACGCACGTACTTCACAGGAGACGATGAGAGATGCCAGCAACACCACGACGATCACGCAGCTTCGGCGGCAGTGCTCACCACCAAAAGATTTTGATGGCAAACCTTGCCGCGTCATTGTTTGCCGCAGAAGGAATCACCACGACTGAGGGCAAGGCAAAAATGCTGCGCCCAATCGCCGAGAAGTTGATCACGAAAGCGATCAAAGCTCAGGACGGCCCAATGCGCGTTCACCGCATTCGCCAAATCCAGAGCTACCTCAACGACAAGGAAATGACTAACAAGTTGGTCAATGTCGTTGCTCCTCGTTACATCGGTCGCAACGGTGGATACACACGCATCATGAAGCTCGGACCACGCCACGGTGACAACGCACCGATGTCGCGTATCGAACTCGTCTAGACCTGCGTAACCACCGTGCGTCGTGCGCGCATGACCATTGCCTACAAGGGCGATGACTATCACGGCTTTGCAACAAACCCTGGCGTAGAAACCGTCGCCTCCGTTATTGAAGGCGCGCTTGCACAAATTTTGCAAGAGCCAATCAAAATCACTCCGGCTGGGCGTACCGACGCAGGTGTACATGCATGGGGGCAGGTGATTGGTTTCGATCTTCCGGATCGCGTCAATCTGGAAGTGCTTGCGAAACAACTCAATGCGTTGTGTGGTCCGTCAATTGCGGTTCGCGAATACGCATGGACCACGCCAGATTTTCATGCCCGCTATTCCGCAATGTGGCGTGCCTATCGCTACACGGTGCTCAATAGCGCTGTGCCCAACCCATTTTTGGTGAACACCGCGTGGCAGATTACGACTCCGCTCAAGATCAAGGCAATGCAGTTGGCGAGTGACGCCATCATTGGAGAACACGACTTTTCGGCATTTTGCCGCAAACCAAAACCTGCTGACGAGAACGACACATTCGAACATTCGATGCGCCGCAACGTGATGAAGGCTGAGTGGCGCGATCAGGGCGACGGAATTGTGCGCTTTGAGATCAAGGCCAACGCGTTTTGTCACCAAATGGTGCGCGCATTGGTGGGAACCTTCATTGATATTGGGATGGGCAAGCGCCCGCCAAGCGATATGCGAGGGCTCGTTGTCTCGGGCGACCGCGCCCAGGCTTCCCAAGTTGCCCCGCCCCATGGCCTTTGCCTGTGGGAAGTTGGCTACCCAGCGGGATTGTGAAAAGGCCGCCCGTACCCCTATCCTTAAACCTCTGCAGGAGCGCCACTTTGGCGGTTTCTCGCCAAGATCTCGGTTAGACGAAAGTAGTGAATTTATGATGCGCACGTATTCCCCAAAAGCAAGTGAAGTGGTCCGCGAGTGGCATGTCGTCGACGCCGATGGCCTCGTCCTCGGTCGTATGGCTACCGAAGTTGCCAGCATCTTGCGCGGCAAGCACAAGCCAATGTTCTCCATGCACATGGACACCGGTGACCACGTGGTCATCGTCAATGCATCGAAAATTGTCTTGACAAAAGGCAAAGCCGACAGCGAACTTGTTCACGACTACTCCGGTTACCCGGGCGGTTTGCGCACACAGACTTACGGCAACTTGCTCAGCCGCAAACCAGAAGACGCAATTCGTCGCACCATTCGTGGCATGTTGCCAAAGGGCCCACTTGGTCGACAGATGATCAAGAAGCTCAAGGTGCATGCTGGCCCAGAGCACGGTCACGAAGCACAAAATCCAAAAGTTCTTAACTTGCCGCACGCAAAAGCGCGCTGAGTAACCAGAAATAATTAGAGGAGAAGTCGTGGGAACAAAGCCACTTACACAGACAACAGGCCGCCGCAAGGAAGCCGTCGCACGCGTTCGTTTGCGACCAGGCACCGGCAAAGTCACCATCAACGGCCGCGTGTTTGAGGAGTACTTTCCAAGTGCACTGCAGCGCAACATGGCCACCGAGGCATTGCGTGTTGTTGAAGCCGAAGAAACATACGACGTAGATTGCGACATCATTGGCGGCGGCATTGCTGGCCAAGCAGGCGCATTGCGCATGGGTATCGCACGATCCATTTTGGAACTCGATCCTGAGAAGCGCTCTGTGCTTCGCAAGGCTGGCTTGCTTACTCGCGACTCGCGCAAAAAAGAGAGCAAGAAGTACGGCCTCAAGAAGGCGCGCAAGGCGCCTCAGTACACAAAGCGTTAAATCTTTGCGTTCGCGCACGGCGTTTGCTGTGTGTGGTGTGTGACAGATGCTTACCTTTGGAACCGACGGCGTTCGCGGCGTTGCCTTCGACGAACTGAGCGAAGAATACGTTTTTAACCTTGGCCGTGTTGCCGCGCAAGTGCTTGGCATTAGCACCGTTGTTGTTGGCCGTGACACTCGCGAATCCGGGCAGCGTTTGCTCACTGCGCTCAGTTCTGGCTTTGTTGCAGGTGGCGCAAGTGTGCAGTCTCTGGGTGTTGTGCCAACGCCGCTCGTTGCATTTGTTGCTGCTCAAAAGCAATGTGCGGGTGCCGTAGTCACTGCTTCGCACAACCCATATTCCGACAACGGCGTGAAGATTTTTGCGGTTGGCGGCGTAAAGCTGAGCGACGAACAGCAAGACAGCATTTCCAGCAGCATGGCCATCGAGCCAATGGGCACTTTGTTTGCAGAAATACCCCATTTGGAGCAACCGACCGATTCGTACCTAGAGCACCTTGCTTCGCTGTTTACACCCAAAGCATTAAGCGGTGTGCGGGTGGTGCTGGATTGCGCCAACGGAGCAATGAGCGATGTTGCCCCGTTCGCATTTGCCCGCCTTGGCGCCGAAGTTATCGCAATACATTGCGAGCCAGATGGCAAGAACATCAATGCCGAATGCGGTGCGGCACACACCGACGCGCTGAGCGAGGCGGTGCGCCTGCACCAGGCCGACATGGGCCTTGCATTTGATGGCGACGGCGACAGAGTGATTGCTTGTGATCACGCCGGCAATGTTGTGGACGGCGATCATTTGCTTGCACTTGCGGCAACAGACCTGCGCGACCGCAAACAACTGCGCAACAACACGGTTGCAGTAACAGTGATGACCAACGCAGGGTTTCATCGTGCAATGAAAGAGCAAAAGATTTCGGTTGTTACCACTGCCGTAGGCGACAGAAACATATTGGTTGCACTCGACCAACATGACTTGGTGTTGGGTGGCGAGCAAAGCGGACACATCATTTATCGCAGTCACGCAACCACGGGCGACGGCGCGCTTGCCGGCCTGATGTTGTTGGACTTGGTGCGTCGCAAGGGTGTGCCGCTGCAGCAGTTGGCACGCGAAGCAATGACCTCGCTGCCGCAGGTGCTCATCAACGTGAAAGTCGAGCGCATGGAAAAAGACTTGGCGAAACTGTTTGCGAAAGAAATTGCTGATGCCGAGAAGCAACTGCAGGGCGTTGGGCGGGTGCTGCTTCGCGCAAGCGGAACAGAGCCGCTGGTGCGCGTGATGGTGGAGGCGCAATACGAGGAGACCGCTGGCAAAGTGGCGCAAGCATTGGCCGACAGCGTCATTTTGCGGCTTGGGCAACATCGGTAGCCTGTAAGACATGTGCGGCATCATTTGTGTTGTGTCGCGGCCAAGCGGCAGGCCATTGCCCATTGCGGCCGACATTGTTCGCGCCCTCGACCAGGCAATTGCCGCAGGCGATAGGGCAGCAATTGCCGAGTGCGCCCAGATCGTTGCCGAAGCCGATGCCGCATTGCGCGGTGATGCAGGGCTTGGCGCGCTCTATAACAATGCAGCGTTCGCAGCAGAGTTGGTCTCGCGTGTCGAGCGCTTAGAGCGCATTTCCTTCACGGCAGAACAGGCACTCGAGAATTCGTCCGGTTTGCCAGCAGCAGAGATAGAGCGCAGAAGCAACGAGTTGATTGCGTTGCGCGATGCCTCGTGGTCGTTGCGCAACGATCGCATTCACAATGCCAACATGGTGCTCGACTTGGCAGGCGCCGACGCAACCACCAGTGCACGCAACGCGTATTTCACTATTCAGCAATCGTTCGCCGCCATCGATCGCATGGAAGTGCGTGGCCGCGACTCGGCCGGCGTCAACGTGTTGGTTTGGGGCCACGAGATCGAGGCGTCCGACAACAGGGTGGTGCCGTTGCTTGCTGGCCGCACGGACGACCCGTTGTTTACTTCTCGTTCGGTTCGCGTGGGCAGCGCCACTCGGGCTTGGTCTTTTGTGTACAAAGCCGCTGCCGAAATTGGCGAACTTGGCGACAACACCCGAGTGATGCGCGATGCCGTTCGTAGCGACGACTTGCTGCGGCTGTTGGTGAGCCAACCAGGCGCGCGTGTTTCGGTGATCGGGCACACGCGTTGGGCAAGTGTCGGCATTATTTCCGAGCCAAATGCGCATCCTGTAAACAGCGAAGAAGTAGGTGCGGCCGCAGGTGCCCCGTATCTGGTCGCCGCATTAAATGGCGATGTTGATAACCACGCCGAGATAACGCTTCGTCGTTCGCTGAAAATTGCCGAACCAATTACCACCGATGCCAAGGTGATACCGACTGCGGTGTCGCGCCTCATCTCGGGCGGCTCATCGTTAGAGGAAGCATTTCGCGCCACCGTTTCCGAGTTTGAAGGATCGGTAGCAATTGCAGCTGCAAGCGCCGATGCACCAAACACGGTGATGCTTGCATTGCGTGGCAGTGGGCAAGGGCTTTGCGTGGGCCTTGCCGAAGATCGATTTATTGTGGCAAGCGAGCCATATGGCGTTGTTGAAGAAACGCTTGGCTATTTGCGCATGGATGGCGAAGCGCTTGCGCTAGACAACGACCCATCAAGTCGGGGTCAAATCATGGTTGTTGATGGCGATCTTGCTGGCGAGCTTGGCGGCGTGCGGTTGCTTGCTTACAACGGATCAAACATTGCGCTTGATCAATCGCACATCATTACTGCCGAAGTAACCACTCGCGATATCGATCGCGGTGCACACAAGCACTTTTTGTCGAAAGAGATTGCCGAGGCACCTTCAAGTTTCCGCAAAACCTTGCGCGGAAAAATTGCCGAGAACGATGGTGTGTTGCGCGCGTCGTTAGACGAGTCGATTTTGCCGGCCGATATTGTTGCCAAGCTTGCGTCGGGGTCGATTGTTCGCATTCGCGTGATTGGGCAGGGCACAGCGGCCATTGCTGGGCGCAGCCTGGCTCAGTTGCTGCGCAAGTTTGTCGATCACCGCGTGCAAGTAGATGCGCTGCCCGCCACCGAGTTGTCTGGGTTTCAGCTGGAGTTAGACATGGCCGACACGCTGATCGTTGCAATCAGCCAAAGCGGCACCACCACAGACACCAACCGCACGGTGGATTTGGCCCGCACACGCGGCGCATCTGTGTTGGCGATTGTCAACCGACGCGGCAGCGAACTTGCGGCAAAAGCAGATGGCGTGTTGTACACATCCGATGGTCGCGACGTTGAAATGAGCGTTGCCAGCACCAAGGCTTTTTATTCGCAAGTTGCTGCAGGCGCACTGATGGCCTGTGCGATTGCGGAGGCGCTGGCAATGGGCAGCGCAAGCGAGCGCCATCAGTTGCTCGCAGCGTTGCGCACCATTCCTGAAGCACTTACCACCGTGCTTGGAACCCGCGACGCCATTGCGCAGGCCGCTCGTAGCTTTGCTCCGTCACGTAGGTACTGGACAGTGGTTGGCAACGGTTTCAACGCGGTTTCTGCCGAAGAAGTTCGCATCAAATTAAGCGAGCTGTGTTACAAGTCCATCGCTTGTGATATCACCGAAGACAAAAAGCACATCGACTTGTCATGCGAACCAATGATTATTGTGTGCGCCACCGGCTTGCAAGACGGCACAGCCTCCGACGTTGCAAAAGAGATTGCGATTTATCGCGCGCACAAAGCGCTGCCAATCGTCATTGCCACAGAAGGCGAAGATCGTTTTGAGGCCGCCGCTGTTGTGCTTACCGTGCCTCGCGTAGACCCAAGCGTTGCATTTATTTTGAGCGTGATGGTTGGCCATTTGTTTGGCTACGAAGCCGCGCTTGCAATCGATGCGCTTGCGCGCCCATTGCGTGCTGCGCGCGAAGTGGTGGAACACGCCGTAGAGCGCGGCGGCGTTGGCGGCCAGTTGCTAGTCAAAGTGCGCAACGAAATTGGCGCGCCTGCAACACGGTTCTTCGACGCGCTGGCAACAGGAAGTTACGACGGCAACTTGGAGGCAAGCACCGCAGTACGCGTAGTCACCATGTTGCGCGATGCCATGGCGCCAGAGCCGCTGCAGGCCTACCAAGCCAACAGCGACAAGGTGGCATTGCCCGAGGCGCTGATTGACGACCTCACCAGTGCGCTGACAAAAGCAATCGACGAACTCACTCGGCCAGTTGATGCAATTAAGCACCAAGCAAAGACAGTGACGGTTGGTATTTCCCGCAGCGACGAGGGCCTCCTAGACAGAGCAACGGTGCAGCAGGTGCTGACGGCTGGCGTGCCGCGCGACCGTTTGTCGTACAAGGCGCTCAAGATTATTGCCGATCTCGATCCCGCAGTGAAAGAAGTAGTCGGATTCACTCGTTACGCAATTGATGGCAGCGTCGAGAACAACACCGCAAAGGTGAGCATTGTCGATCGTGGTGGTATTGCGCTTGAACTCTCGTCAAGTGTCGAGCGAAGCAGTGCGCTTGTGGGCACAAAACACCGCGTTGCAACCGACCGCAATGTGTTGGTTGCTCGTGGCCGACGCGATGGCCGCACCGTTATTTTTGTGCCCGAGACAAAGGGTTCGCAGACCACCGGCATCACGTTGCTGCACGTTGTTTTCCACGAGACACTTGCAGTCCCCGTGATCAAGGCAGTGTTGCAGGGCTACGACGATCGCTACAACCGCCTTGTCGACTGGGTGACCGAGACCGAAGGCCTCTTTAATGAAGAGCGACTGGCGCAGGTGTCGGTAGCCGACTTGCTCATTCTGCCAATCAGTGACACCGCAGATCACTGGCGCCAACCGGCTGCAGGTAAATAGTGATGCTTGGCGTTGGCATTGACGTCGTTGAAATCGATCGTTTTCGCCGCGCACTAGAGCGCACGCCAAGTTTGCGTACGCGCCTGTTTACCAACGAAGAGTTGGCAACGATGGTTGGCAAACGTGACGACGCCTCAAGTTTGGCCGCACGGTTTGCCGCGCGCGAAGCAACTATGAAGGTGCTGGGCGTTGGCCTTGGCGCATTCGACATGCACGACGTATCTATTGAACGCAAAGACAGTGGGCAGCCGGTGCTGCGTGTGACTGGCCGAGCACAAGTGTTGGCACAACAGCAGGGCATCACCAACTGGCACGTTTCTTTGTCGCATACCGACAGCGTTGCCGTTGCTGTGGTTGCGGCGGCATGAGTAACTCGGGCTTCGCTTCCCGTTGGGCGTGGGCCGACATCGACCTTGGTGCGGTGCGCAATAACGTCACTGCACTTATTGCCGCCAACCCGTCGCAGCAGTTGTGGGCAGTAGTAAAAGCAAACGCGTACGGGCACGGCGCAGTAGAAGTTGCAAACGCTGCATTGCAAGCCGGGGCTTCGGGGCTTTGTGTTGCACTTGCCGACGAAGCGCTCGCGCTGCGCGCTGCAGGCATCACTGCACCGGTGTTGGTAATGAGCGAACAGCCGGCCAGTCAGTACACAGCAATGATCGAAAACGACATCATTGCAACGCTGTATAACCAAACATCGATCGAGCAGTACGCGAACGCAGCCGCCACTGCAAAGCGCACGGCGCTTGTTCATCTCAAGATCGACACAGGGATGCATCGCGTTGGCGTTGGTGTAGACGGCGCGCTGAATGCAGCAACACTTATTGCTTCCAAGCCTTCGCTCCAACTAGACGGCGTGTATACGCACTTGGCAACAGCAGACGACGCAGCGCATCTTGGCGCCGCGCTGCAATTGCGACGTTTTTCGGAAGTCGTCAATCAATTGCGTACAGCCGGTATTGCGCCGCGCCATGTTCATGTTGCCAACTCGGCTGCTGCCGTCCGTCGGCTTGGTTCCGAACTTCACACCACAATGGTGCGTGGTGGCATTGCTTTGTACGGCATTGCATCAGACGCCGCGAGCGATTCGTTTGGCGAGCCAACATCTGTTGGTTTGCAACCAGCTTTGTCGCTGAAAGCGCGTGTCTCGCACGTTCAATGGCTAGATGCGGGGGAGGCCGTTTCGTATGGTTTGCGACGTCCGCTTTCGAAACGCACGTGCATTGCAACATTGCCGCTTGGTTATGCCGATGGTGTTACTCGGGGTTTGTGGAACAGCGGCTACGTGCTTATTGGCGGCAAGAGGCGCCCGTTTGCTGGCGTCATCACCATGGATCAGGTAATGGTCGACTGCGGTGACGACACCATTTCTATCGGCGACGAGGCGGTGCTCATTGGTCAACAAGGCCAAGAGGCAATCAGCGCCAACGACTGGGCCGCACTACTTGGCACCATTGGCTACGAAGTTGTGTGTGGCGTGAGCGCACGAGTTCCTCGCAACTATCTGCAATAACTCAATAGGCTGAAAGCCTTCTTCGTAGTGCACTTCTCATGCTTGCTTTAACTGCCTCCAACCCGCTTGACACCGAGCGCATCGCACAACGCATTGCCGCGCTCGTGCGTTCGGGCGACTTGATCACACTCGTTGGCGAAATGGGAGCAGGTAAGACATACTTCGCGCAGTGTTTTGGCCGAGCCCTTGGCGTGACCGAACCGATTACGTCGCCTACGTTCAACTTGCTGCACACTTACGAGGGCGGCCGCCTGCCCATGCATCACGCCGATCTCTACCGGCTCGAGCGAACGGGCGAAATTGCAGATCTTGGAATAACCGAGTTGCTTGGCGCCGGCGGTGTTGCGCTTGTGGAATGGGGCGACGTGGCGGGCGACGCGTTGGGAAGTGGACTCAGTGTCCATTTGCAGACGAGCGAAGAGGTTGCCCCCGATGCACGACACATCGACATTGGTTGGATGGGCATGTCGTGGGAGACGCGTTGGGAAAAATTGCGTAGTTCTTTATCCGAGTGGTCGCGCGCATGATCATTCTTGCCATCGATACCGCTACCGATGCGGTGAGTGTTGCGCTGCACGACGGCGATGGTGTTATTGCAACGAGCGAAAGCCGAAGCGAACGTCAACACGCTGAGCTGCTCACCCCAATGATCGATTTCGTTTGCAAACAAGCAAACCTCACATTGCAAGATGTTGGTGCAGTGGCTGTTGACGTAGGCCCAGGTTTGTTTACGGGAATGCGGGTTGGCATTGCTTCGGCGCAGGCAATAGCGCACGTGCTCGAGCTGCCGATGGCGGCCATCACCAGCCTGGACGCATTGTCTGCCGAGGTGCCGTCGACACTTGATGTGGTCGCGTCGGTTATCGATGCCCGTCGCGGCGAGGTGTATTGGTCGTTATATCGCCGAGTAGATGGCGTGCTGCGGCAAGTCGCAGCCCCTCAGGTTGGTTCGGTTGAACAGTGCGCAGTCGAGATCATCGACCGCGGTCAGTCGACAACACTGGTGGGCACTGGCGCTTTGCAGTACCGAGACGAATTTGATCAACGGCTTTCAACGGTGCTCCCCGAAGTGGAATTTGCCGACGAAAAATTCTCCATGCCATCTGCAACCACCATTGCCACGCTTGCGCACGAGTTGGCTTTGCGCGACATGCTGGTGGACGTGGACGCAATTGTGCCGCTGTATCTCCGAGCACCAGATGCCGAAATCAATTGGGCAACGAGGAGCGCGTCATGAGCATTCTCGATCGGCTCATTCGACGCGAAGAGCCGCAGCCAACTAACCCCGTTCTCGAAGTGTCGATGCTTGCGCGAAAGCACATTCGCGACATCATGCCAATTGAAGAAGCGGTGTACCCGAAGCCGTGGACGGCAAAAGTGTTTTCTGAAGAAATCGACATGATGATGCGTGGCCGCCGGCACTACGTAGTTGCTCATATTGGTCGCGACCTGGTTGGTTACTGCGGCTTGCTGTTTGCCGAACAAGACGCCCACATCACCAACATTGCCGTGCACCCCAAGTGGCAAAAGCGGGGCATTGCAACCGAGTTGATGCTGGAGTTGGCGTATGAGGCGCGCGAACGGAAGTGCGAAGCGCTCACCCTTGAGGTTCGTCACACCAACAAAGCCGCACAAGAGTTGTACCGACGCTTTGGTTTCGCACCTGCAGGCATTCGCAGGAAGTATTACGAAAACACCGACGACGCAATTGTGATGTGGTGCCAAGACATCCAGACCGACGAGTACCGTCGGCGCCTTGAAGCAATAACGGATACCCGACCATGATCCACGTAGACGAATCAACCGTCGTACTTGGCATCGAAACAAGTTGCGACGAAACGGCCGCTGCGGTGGTGATGGGCGGCAACGATGTGTTGTCCTCGGTGGTTGCCACGCAAATAGAACAACACGCCCGATTTGGTGGAGTCGTGCCAGAAATTGCCAGCCGTGCACACGTGGAGGCAATGACGCCCGTTGTGCGCAAGGCAATGTCGGATGCCGGCGTTGCGTTCGAACGCATCGATGCAGTTGCTGCGACTGTTGGGCCTGGCCTTGTTGGCGCGCTGCTGGTTGGTGTTGCTGCCGCAAAGTCGATTGCACTTGTGCTCGATAAACCATTCGTCGGCGTTAATCACTTGGAAGCGCATCTGTATGCGGCGCTCTTGGACGACCCGCTGGTGGAGTTTCCGATGTTGGTGGTGTTGGTGTCGGGTGGCAACACATTGTTGGTAAACATGGTTTCACACGGCGAGTACACCATTGTTGGCCAGACCATCGACGACGCTGCCGGCGAAGCGTTCGACAAAGTTGCTCGCTTTCTCGACCTCGGTCATCCAGGCGGCCCGGCAATCGATCGCATTGCGCGCGAGGGCAATGCAGCAGCGATTGATTTTCCGCGCGCCATGTTGCACGACGGGTTCGATGTTTCGTTCAGCGGTCTTAAAACAAGCGTGGTTAATTACGTTCGAAAAAATCCTTCGGTTGCCACGGCCGACGTCGCGGCGTCGTTTCAAACTGCAGTGGTGGATGTTTTGGTGGCAAAGGCAACCAAAGCTGCCCGCCACATTGGCGCAAAAACGATCGCGCTTGGTGGCGGTGTTGCGGCAAACACGTTGTTGCGAACACAGATGAGCGCCGCATGCACAACCGCGGGTTGGCGCCTGGTGCTGCCCAGCATGGCTATGTGCACAGACAACGCGGCAATGATTGCCTCGGCCGGTTGGTACCGTTTGCGCAGCAGTGGAAGCACATCGCTCGGTGCGGGCGCACTGCCAAACCTCAAACTCACAGACACGGCCAACTAAATGACGTCACCAACAACTTCACTGAAACCGCTGCAACTGGGCGAGCACAGCGTGTGGCCACCAGTGGTGTTGGCGCCAATGGCCGGTGTAACCAATGCGCCATTTCGCAGCCTGTGCCGCAAGTTTGGGCCAGGGCTTGTGTATGTCAACGAAATGATCATGGCCACGGGCCTGGTGCACGGCAACAAAAAGACCGACACGATGATGAAGTTTGGCGCCGACGAAACATTTCGTTCGCTGCAGCTGTATGGAAGCGACCCAGCAATGCTCACGCGGGCTATCGAAAAATTGGGACGAG
>Ga0207936_1000022_pt1 | contig 39268 bp, 36 predicted proteins | sample LakMenEpi19Nov10_FD_150715 | JGI IMG/M metagenome (GOLD analysis project Ga0207936, IMG submission 150715) | Freshwater microbial communities from Lake Mendota, WI - 19NOV2010 deep hole epilimnion (SPAdes) | ecosystem: Environmental > Aquatic > Freshwater > Lake > Epilimnion/Euphotic zone ... | reverse complement strand
AATGATCTATCCCATTAATTATTTGGGGGCAATTATGAGGGCATTTACATTTTTTAAGCGTAACCTCACGCATAACAATGTCGTCTCCGGCTTATAGGGGGCGACTCTTCTTTAATTAAAAGTTACTGCGAGTAACCATACATATATGCAATACTCTCAACACGACGGTTTGGTAGTAAAAGGGACTTGGTGAATTCCAAGTCCCTTTTGCTTCTTCTTTTTCTCCGATTATGATTCCACTATGACTATTGCACTTGATCGCCTTCTCTCTCACATGGCATGGGCAAATCAGAAAACTATTGCCCATCTCCAAACACTTCCTGAAGAGTCGCTAGGCGCATTTGCGACCAATTCCGAATGGCATGCGGCAGAGATTATTTATCACATAGTTGATTCAGCAGATCACTACGCCTTTCGCATCAGTGGGATACCGGCACTTACCAAACCAGGGGAACCTTGTATTGATGATGTGAAAGTAATTACAGATCTCACGCGACTTAAAGAACAGGCTGCGATTGTGGACAAAGCCTTGCTCGAGTGCGTGAAGTTAGATGACATTCAGATTGAGTTTAAGAACTATGAAGACAAGATGGTTAAAAGATGGCGTTCAACCATCCTTTCACAAGCAATACATCACGCCACAGAGCATCGGGCTCAGTTAGCTTCTGCCTTAGAGGCAAAAGGTTTTAAGCCAATGGATCTTGATGAGTTAGATCTGTGGGCTTTTGAGGTTGAGACAGAGTCCAAGTAGGTTCTTAATTCAAAGTTTTATTGCTTTGCGTGAGGTATTCTCATTCCTATGGCCTGGTTCTTACTTTCAATAGCTATTGTTGCTGAAATTGCAGGAACGCTATTCCTTAAAGCTAGCGATGGACTGAGCAAGCTATGGCCCTCAATTGGAGTTGCCGTTGGTTATGTAATCGCCTTCTCGCTCATGGCTATCTCACTTAAAAAGCTTGAAGTGGGTATTACCTATGCCGTGTGGTCTGGTGTGGGAATCATGGGAGCTGCCATTGGCGGCCTTATCTTCTTTGATCAGCAGCTCTCTAGGTTAAATGTTATTGGCATGGTAATCATCATTGTTGGCGTGGTCGTTATGAATTTAGGCGGAGTATCTCACTGAGCCCAAATAGCATCATGAACATATTGGGCTAAGCCTCTTACCCGTCCGTCGTAATATTCTTTAAATCGGGGATCTTCCACATACATCACTGCCAAGTTCTTTTGCATCTCAACTGAGCAGTCATAAAACCATTTAGTAATGGCTTGGCGGTGAGCAAGAACTGCAGCTTTAGTCTTATCTGAGTCAATAGGTAATGAATTTCCAAAGGCATAAACAAATAGCTCAGTTGCAGCCTCCTGATCTACTTTGGCTGCAGCAAAATCTTGCCGAGAGTATTTAGAGGTTTTAGCAGTTGATTGACGGTAGGCATCGGTATCGCCCCATCGTGCTTGAACTTCTTCCTCATACAGACTCATATTTGAATCGTACAGAGCCACCCTCAATTTCCTTAACTAATACGCCATGTTTTATAATTTCCTCATGAAATTTCTAGTCTCAGTCATTGATAGCCAAACTCGTTCACCTCACACGCCGCAAGAGATTCAGGCTATTGATGATTTCAACGACAAGCTCTCTGCCCACGGTCAGCGCATCTTTGCTGGCGGTTTAGATTCACCTGCTTCTGCAATAGTTTTTGATAACCGCAACGGTGCAGACAAAAGCAGCGAAGGTCCATTTGTTTCATCCGATGAGTTCTTTAGTGGCTTTTGGATCATTGAGGCAGAGTCTTTAGAGATTGCCAAGGAACTAGCTGCAGAAGGCTCTAGAAGTTGTAATAGAAAAGTGGAGCTACGCCCACTACTTGGTTAATTGATATTTCTGACTAACAATCCAGCGCTTAAATTCACCACTGCTAAATTCATAGATATCTACAGGTCCCTTGCCATAAATGGCAGTGAAATCCTTTCCACCGCTATATCGCATTGATCCCAACAAAATTACATATGGAATTCCTGTGCCAGGAGCTCTTACTCCTTTAAGGACCTCTTTGCTCCAAGGATTCTGGGAGCTAGTAACTGAAACAAGAGAATCAACATCTGCCTTTGGATTTGAATGCAATCCACCAATTTTTTCCCAGGCAGAGAGTTGTAAAACTAACTCAGAATTCAACTCAATCACCCTAGCCATGTGCTCATTTTATCAACAATTCAACTGTGCATGCTGCGCAATTGGTTATGACAATAATAGGGAGCTTTCCAAGATAGGCTTAAGTAATGTCGATGCCCCTTATGACCAATCGCGAAGCGATTAGAGTCGGGCTACCTATCTTCATCACGGCAATAAACATGCGGGCCGGATTAACAATTATGAGCCCGCTCTATCCCATTCTTAAAGAGCAGTATCAACTGAGCTCTTTTCAGCTCTCCTTCTTAACTTCACTCTCGGTACTCTGCTTTGCAGGAAGTGCTTTCTTAATGCCACTGGTGGGCAAAATTGGTGGAACTAATAAGGTCATTGCTTGGACTCTGACGGTTCTATCCGCTGCAATCTTCCTTCGCACAGTTGGTAATGTTCCAATGCTCTTTATTTCATCGATTACTGTTGGTGTTGCAATTGCAGTACTTAACTTCTCTTTGCCTGTGTGGGTGAAAGAGAACGCTCCAGATCATTCAGGGCTCTTAACTGGAATTTACATAACAATCATGGGCACCTTTGCCGCTCTCTCTGTGGCTGTGGCTGTGCCATTAGCTGAGGCAAGTGCATGGGGTTGGCGCTTATCGATGATTCCTTGGTTAGTTATCGGTGTGATTTCATCTGCTTGGTGGTTACTGAGGATTTCAAAATCTCATGAATCTGGGCATATGGAGGTGAGTTCAAAGTTTCATTGGACTCTATTTAGAAAACCAGGTGCATGGAGCATTGCAATCTTCTTTGGTCTGCAATCCATGCTCTTCTATGGCACTGCTACATGGCTACCAACTATCTTGGTTTCTAAGGGTTACACCCTTAGTCATGCTGGATTAGTTGTCTCTCTTACTGGTTTTCTTGGCTCTGCCATTGGTATTGCCGCTCCGCACTATGCATCCAAGTTAAAGAACATGCGTATGTTCTTATTTCTAATGGGCATAATGGTTGCGGCTAGCTTTGCTGCGCTAATTTTTGATACTGGTTGGCGATTAATAATCTGGCTCCTTGTTTCAAATATTGGTCTCTCAGTCACTTTTCCTCTCTCTCTTTTACTCACAGTCACACGCAGTATTGATGCAGGGGAGACCCGTTCTCTTTCAATCATGGCACAATCGGTTGGTTATCTCATGGCTGCCTTTGCACCTGGAATCGTTGGAGCGATCTTTGATTCAACCTTGAGTTGGGGTATTGCTTTGCTCGTGCCAGTTGTACTTGGAATAGCCCTTGCTGTGGTCGGCTACTTTGCAGGAAAAGCCGAAAAGATAGAGATATAAGGGCTATAGAAAGCTTGGCCAGTTACCATTGAGCATTAACAGCGGGATGAAAAGGTGTTCACTTTGTTTGAATCAATAGTTCTGGGGATCATTCAAGGTCTTACAGAGTTCCTACCTATTTCATCTAGTGCCCATCAGCGCATTGCAGGTGAGTTCTTTGGAAATGCCCAAGATCCAGGTGCCCGCTTCACGGCCATTACCCAGATTGGCACAGAGCTAGCAGTTCTTCTCTTTTTTAGAAATGACATAAAGAACATTGTTGCAGCTTGGTTTAGACAAGCTGTTTTGCGCAAAGATTTAGCTACAGATCAAAAACCACTTGCTCGAATGGGTTGGTTAATCATTATCGGTAGCCTTCCAATTGCTGTTCTGGGTTATTTTGGCAGAGACATCATTACTAATGATTTCCGCTCACTTTGGCTCATTGCTTCATCTTTGATTATCTTTGGTGTGGTTCTTGGTATTGCCGATCACTACGGCAAGAAAGAGAAGGGCTTGAGTGAACTCACTGTTAAGCACGGCATTTTCTACGGACTAGCCCAATCACTTGCATTGATTCCAGGTGTCTCACGCTCTGGTGCAACTATTGCAATGGGCCGCTATCTCGGTTACACCCGCGAGGCTGCGCTGCGCTATTCATTCCTCTTGGCTCTGCCAGCAGTCTTTGGCAGTGGCTTCTATCAACTCAAAGATGCTTTTGGTTCAGATGCTTCTAATGTTTACACCCTGCCACAGACCTTTATTGCAACAGCCATCGCCTTTGTTGTTGGCTACGCTGTTATCGCCTGGTTGCTCAAATATGTAACAACTAAGTCCTTTATGCCCTTCATCATCTACAGAATTGCCCTGGGAACAACTGTGTTAGTTCTACTCGGCACAGGCGTCGTTAATCCATAACTAGAGAACTAGTCGAGAAAAATTAACTTCCTGGGCTCACCGTTGACATATTGAAATCTTTAATCACTAGTGGTGGAACAGCCATATTAGAGATATCGCCAGCCCATTCACGTGGTTGAGTCCATTCAGATGCACCAGCATGTGCGATGCGAGAGAGGGCGGAAACCGGTGAATCATTCCAACGGAAGTTATTAGTTGCACCAACTACTTCGCCGCCCTTAACGTGATAAACACCGTCACGGGTTAAGCCGGTCAGAAGTAGTGAGTTGGGATCAACCATGCGGATATACCAGAACGTTGTAAGAAGAAGTCCATTATCAACTTTCTTTACTAGATCTTCTAGTGAGCCACTTGCTCCATCAACGCTCATTACAAGGTTTTCACCGATTGGTGTGAAATCAAGGTTGGTGAGCTTTGAAGTTGCACGAGTTTGAATCAGAGATTGCAAAACGCCATCCTTGAGCCAGTCAACGCGCTTGATTGGTTGACCATTATCAAATACTGATGAGAATGGTGAACTCACAGCCGTTGCTACGAAGTTAGAGGCAGGAAGTTGCTTGAAATCTGGATCACTAAAGAACTGCAGTGAAACATTAGAGAGCTTTTCGCCAATACGCGTTCCGCCACCCTTTTTAGAAAATACTGATTGACCTTCATGTGCATCACGGGCACCTGAAACCCACATCATGTAGGTGAAGAGATCTGCAACTGAACCCGAAGGCATGATGGTGTCGTAGCGACCTGCTGGAAGATCTACTTTTGTGCCCTGCCATGTTAAACGTTGGCGAATCTGGGCATCGATGTTTGCAACAGAAACATCTTTGAAGTCACGAGTCTCAACACCGTTCCATGTGGAGCGGGAGCGATCGTGGGACTTTCCAGTCATCTCTACGCGACCAACTGGTGAATCCTTGCGCAAGCGCAACCCACCCTTTGATCCAACCCAGGTTGTTTCATTGGTGTGTTCGGAATATCCGAATAATTCAATCTTGTCGGCAACTGAGCGAGAGAACATATCGCCAAGTGCTGGAGCAAAAGTTGAAAATACTTCAGGACCAGTTGGAACGTGAGCTGCAGACCAATCACCAATAGAGAGATTTGTGGCTAGCGGGGCGTAATCATCTGCTGGACCTGATGCTTTTGCTGCAGCAACTGCCTCCTCAAGTAGCTTAGGAACATCTGCAAGTGAGACATCTGTGCGTGTAACACCACCAGATGCCATGCCACCTTCCACGGCCACAAAGGCAACAACAGTGACACTGCGCTCTTGAATAACACCATTAGTAGTTAGCGTGCTGCCAGCCCAACGAAGGTTGGCTTGAGTCTTATCGCGCACAACAACAATGCAGTCATCACATGTTGCAGCCGATGTAATCTTTTCAATTAGATCTTGAGCAGAAATCATTTTCCAGCCTCCGCAACAGTATTGAGAATGTTTACTTTGTCGAAGATTGCCGCTGGGCAACCATGACTTACCGCTGCAATCTGACCTGGTTGTGCTTTACCGCAGTTAAAGGCACCGCCTAGAACATAAGTTGAAGGACCACCCACAACCTTCATAGAGCCCCAGAAATCAGTTGTCGTTGCTTGATAGGCAACATCTTTGAGCTGACCAACAATCTTGCCGTTCTTAACACGGTGGAACTGTTGACCAGTAAATTGGAAGTTGTAGCGCTGCATATCAATTGACCAAGACTTATCACCCTTGATGATGATTCCATCTTCCATTGAAGAAACCATCTCTTCATAGGTTGGACCTGTTGGATTTGGTTGCAAAGAAACATTTGGCATGCGCTGAATTGGAACGTGTGCTGGTGAATCTGCAAAGGCGCAGCCATTGCTTCGATCACGATTAACGCGGGCAGCAATGCGGCGATCTAATTGATAACCAACGAGTAGACCATCTTTAATGATGTCCCAGCGCTGGGCTGCAACGCCTTCATCATCAAAGCCCACTGTGCTAAGGCCATGAGGTGTGGCGCGATCACCAGTGACATTCATCAGCTTTGAGCCATATTGAAGAGTATTTAACTTATCTGGAGTGGCAAAAGAGGTTCCTGCATAGTTGGCTTCATAACCAATGGCGCGATCGAGTTCAGTTGCATGGCCAATAGATTCGTGAATTGTGAGCCAGAGATTTGATGGATGGACTAATACGTCATAGCGACCAGGTTCAACCGAAGGAGATGCAACCTTTTCAGCCAATAGTGAAGGAAGCTCAGCAATCTCGCTATCCCAATCCCAGTGCTTATTGCCCATCCACTCCCAACCAAAGCCTGCAGGTTGTGCCAATGTGCGCATAGATTCAAAGCCATGATCTCCAATGGAGATTGCTTCAATCTGTGTTTGGATACGCACGCGCTGCTGTGTGGTGCTAGTTCCATATGAATCGGCGTAGTGCTTTTGTTCTTTAACAAACATTGTGTGAGCAGATGTGTGATTAACACTTGTGCTCTTGAGTAGACGATTACTCAAATCTGCCAGGCGATCCTTTTTATCTGAGTCTGAAACTGAGAAAGGATCGATTTCATAATCAGAGACCCAGGTTTGGTTTGCATAAACCGGTTCTGTTACAAGTGAGACTAATTCAGTTGATAAAGGCTTGGATGTCTTAGCCATTGCAACTGCTGTATGTGCAAGCTTCTTGGCAACATCTACAGATATTTCAGGAGATGAAGCAAAGCCCCACGCTCCATTGACGATAACGCGAACGCCTAAACCGGCATTGGTCTCATCACTTTGTGTCTCAGGACGAGCATCTCGCAAAGAGAGCAAACCATTGCGTGTGCGCTCAATGCGCACATCCACATGGGATGCACCAGCTTCTTTTGCTGTGCTAATCGCGGCATCACTAACGGCTGCTAGTGGAAGGGCTAAGAAATCTGCATCTACGTTTTTATTCACCCCCGCACCCTATGACAATCAAGGCGTCGGTGCATAGATGAGGCGCTAGAGAAGATTGATTTGTGGTCAAATCGAATTGGCTTTACACTTGCATTGTTTAAGGGGAGTACCTCACTACAGCTACCTCGTCAATACGGTGTAAAAACCCGGGGCGCTGGCCGATCATTCGGTTAGGGAGACCTTGACCATGTAATACTCATGGCTATCAAGGGAGAAATTCATGCAGGTATCAATGCTCATCTGGTCTGTAACTGTTGGGCTGATTCTGGCCCTCATTATCGTTGACCTGCTCACCGCCTCGCGCAAAGCTCATGACGTTAAATTCAAAGAAGCAGTCACTATTACTTTGTTTTACATAAGCCTTTCAATCGGCTTTGGATTTTGGGTCTGGTCCTACTTTGGATCCACATATGGAACTGAATTCTTTGCCGCCTACTTAGTTGAGTATTCACTCTCCATTGATAACTTGTTTATTTTCGTAATTATTCTTGCCCAATTCGCCGTACCAAGCATCCATCACCAAAGAGTTCTGCTCATTGGCGTGATGTTGGCTTTGGTCTTTAGAGCAGTCTTCATATCAATTGGAGCAGTTGCGATTTCTGCCTTCTCATTCACTTTTGCAATATTTGGCGCAATCCTCATCTGGACTGGAATTGGTCTGTTCAAGCATTGGGATGAAGATCCAGAACCAAATGATAATTTTATGATTCGCTCAATCAGAAAACGCGTGCCCATGGTGGACGAGTTCCATGGCTCAAAGCTGTTCATTAAAGTGAGCGGAAAGCGCTTTGCAACCCCAATGTTCTTGGTAATTGTGGCCATTGCATCGACAGACTTACTTTTTGCCTTAGATTCAATTCCGGCAACATTTGGTGTGACATCACAAACTTACCTAGTCTTTACAGCTAACGCCTTTGCACTCCTTGGACTACGAGCGCTGTATTTCCTCATCAAGGGCCTACTGGATAAGTTGATTTACCTCTCCCTAGGCCTTTCCTTCATCTTGATCTTCATTGGTATCAAGTTAATGCTCACCTATGCCCATGAACTCTTTGATAACGTTCCAAAGATTCCTACTCCTGTTAGTCTTTCAGTTATTGCAACAATTTTGTTGATTGCAACAGTTGCTAGCTTGATTAAGAGCAAGCAGAACCCTGAGATGAAGGCCCACCCTGGGCGCATTACTGACCATAAGGATGAGGACGATAAGTGAAGGAAAAATGGTTGCTCTTGCCCAAGGGATTGAGGCAGGTCATTGCTTTTTCTGTAGGTTCATTTTTAGTTCTAGCTGGCTTAGTTTTAATCGTTCTTCCAGGTCCTTTCACAATGCCCTTAGTAATTGCCGGATTATTTGTTCTAGCAGTTGAGTTTGCTTGGGCCGAAAGGTTTTTAGCAAAAGCTAAAGGTCATGCAAGCAAGATTGTGCCTAAGAAATTCAAGAAGTAAGTAGGGCATAATTGCCCAATGTCTCACACCATCGCATGTGTTGAACTACACGCTGATGATTGGGCAAGGCTGCGTGATATCCGCTTAAAGGCGCTCATTGATAGCCCACATGCATTTGGTGGCACCTATGAGAAAGAAAACCTGCTTGATGAACAACAATGGCGATTAGATTTTGCAAAGCAAACCCACATTATTGCTTCAGTAAATGGTGTTGATGCAGCAATGATGTATGTGGAAAATCTTCAAGGTGACTTTGGTGCCACATGTTGGATCGGTGGATGTTGGAGTGATCCTAATTTTCGTGGGGTTGGGTTAATGCGCGCAATGTTTGAGTTCATAGACAAACAAGCAACATCACGAGATTGGCTTGTTCAAGGCCTGGGTGTGTGGACAGATAATAATTTAGCTATTTCAGCTTACGAAAAACTAGGTTTCGTTGAGATGGGTGGGCCGCAGCCAAGTACGCGCCAGCCTGGAAAGTTTTACCAACGAATGATTAGAAAAACGATTACCGCTTAAATCTCTGATACTTGATACTTAGCTTTTGCCAACCAAGCTGGGTTTATCTCAACACCCCAGCCTGGGCCTTGTGGAATCTGGACCTTGCCACCTTCAATTGCAAAGGGATTTCCAAGAAATAGATCTTTTTGCCATGGGTAGTATTCAAAGCCTTCAATAGAGAACTCTAAATACTTTCCTGGGTTAGGGATGGCTCCTAGTAAGTGCATTGTGCAGATAGTTACGAGGGAGAGATTTGCGCTATGGGGAGTGATGGGCATACCGGCATTCTTTGCCATCTCAACAACTTTTAGCGTTCTCCAGATTCCACCCATATACATAATGTCTGGCTGCAATACATCAACTGCATGCATATCAATCATGCGCTTCCAGGTGACAAGATCCCAATCCTGTTCACCGCCTGTCACATCAATCTTTAGTGCATCAGTTACTTGCTTTGTTTCTTCAAGCTCCCAGTATTTGCAAGGCTCTTCAAAGTGGCTAATTCCCTCTGCCTCTAAAAGCGCGCCAACTTCAATTGCGCGCTTAGGAGAAAAACCACTGTTGCCATCTACTAATTTTGAGATTCCATCACCAAGTGCGCGGGAAACAACAGGGACTACTTCTTCTGTGCGCCCTGGCCATTCATCAATGTCATTTCCACACTCTGCGCCAACGCGCCATTTGAATGCATCAAAGCCAAACTCATCACGTAGCTTTACCAAGCGCTCTGCTTCATCCTTTGGTGTGATGTCACGGCGCATGGAGGATGCGTATGTGCGCAGTTTCTTAGCAGTTCCGCCAAGTAGTTCAACAACTGGCTTGCCTTCAACCTTGCCGCGCAGATCCCAAAGGGCGGTATCTAAGCCAGCATTGGCACGAGCGCGATAACTTCCTGGAAATTTATGTTCGCGGGCTTCAACCAAAGTAACGAGAGCTCCAATGTCGGATGCATCTTTACCTAATACCCATGGTGCTACTTGGCGATGAAAAACCTGCGCAGTGATATCTGAGTGATAGTTAGATGTTTGTCCCCATCCGATGTGACCATCAGATGTTGTTACCTTAACAAAGCAAACAAACTCATCAGTAAAAGTTTCTAGCTTTGTAATTGAGCCAAAGATCATCCCGCAGCTTTCACAAAGACTGGCATATCTAGAAGTGATACTGAGACAGTTGCACCTGCACCGATGCCAGCAGCATCAGAGCTTGGAAGCTGGGCAGTAATTTTAGTTCCATCATTCATAGTGATACTTAAGCGACAAGATGCTCCAAGAAAGCTTGCCGCTGCAACAGTTGCATTGCCTGACTTACTGGCAACAACATCAACGCTCTCTGGGCGAACTAAAGCAATTCCTGTTCCAGAAGTTACAGAGCCTGGCAGAGTTTTAACTACGCTGCCTAGAACTTCAATTGAGCCACCGGAGACCTTGCCAGAGATTGGATTAGTTAACCCAACGAACTCAGCAACAAATGAAGTCTTAGGGCGGTCATAGAGCTCTGATGGAGCAGCGATTTGTTCTAGTTGACCGTTGCGCATAACTCCCACGCGATCAGCGATACTCAATGCTTCCTCTTGATCGTGAGTAACAAAGAGAGTGGTGGTTCCAAGCTCTAATTGAATGCGTCGGATCTCTTCACGCAACTGCGTGCGCACCTTGGCATCAAGTGCTGAAAGTGGCTCATCTAGCAGTAATACCTTTGGTGAAATCGCAAGGGCTCGGGCCAGCGCAATGCGCTGTTGCTGTCCACCAGAGAGCTGATACGGATAGTGATTTGCGTGGGTTGATAAACCAACTAACTCTAAAAGTTCGGCCGAGCGATCCTTACGTTTTTGGCTTGAAACCTTATGTGTGCGTAGTTTTAAACCGTACTCAACATTTTCACGGGCTGTCATATGTGGAAAGAGAGAGTAAGCCTGGAAAACCATTCCCATTCCGCGCTTGCTTGCACTCTGGAAAGTTACATCTTTTCCATCAACCATGAGTTGACCACGATCTAACTCTTGCAAGCCAGCTAGAGCTCGCAGCGCAGTTGTCTTGCCACAACCTGAAGGGCCTAATAGTGCGACGAGTTCACCTTGTGCGATGTCTAAACTCAGACCATCAAGTGCCTTGACCTTTCCAAAGTACTTGGCAAGGTCAACTAGTTGTACATATGTCGATGAGCTCAACGTATGTCTCCTTCTCTTTTAGGCGATGTCAACATCGAGAACAGCCCCTCGACGTTTCTTATTTGGGATGAGTAACAGAAGCACGAGAACAAATAGCAATGAGGCAACTGAGACCGCAACTGCAACTTGTCCATCCGTACGTCCGATTTGAGCGATAACTACTTGGAAAGTCTTGAAATTGAGGATGTTTGAAATCGTGAATTCGCCAAGGACAAGGGCGATTGCAATAAATGAACCATTGATGATTCCAGTTTTAATGGTTGGCATGATGATTCCAAATATGACTCGTGAAATCCCGGCACCTAAAGTTGTTGCAGCCTCAGCCAAGGTGTGAATATCAACGGCATCGAGGGCCGCAGAGAGTGAGCGATATGTGTAGGGGAGGATAAGCATGGAATACACACCGGCCAGCGTGATGGGAGATTCACTCAGATTAATAGAAATCCAACGGTACAGAGGTGCGATACCTACAACGATAACGATGGCAGGAATAGCTAAAGGTATGAGACAAAGAAGTTCAAATGGACGGCGAAGTAAAGGCAATTTCAACTGCACCCAAATCGCTGTTGGCACAACTAGGAAGAGGATGATCGCCATGACTATCAGAGCTGTGATGAGCGAGCGCGTCACAGCTTCAAAGAGAGCCTCTTGGGTTCCAATTACTTTCCAGGCCCGCAATGAGCGGCCGGTATTCTCAAATCCATAGGGTTTGGTTGAGAAATCAAACATTGCATACAGGGGAACCAAAAGATAAAAACCAACGACACCGATGATTGACCAGCGCCAGATTTTTACACCCATTTTTTGTTTCATCGACGCTGCTCCCACTTACTCACATTGCGTCGAAGTAAGGCATACAAGGTCATAGCAATGATGACCACAATCACCATAAAGAATGATAAAACTTTTGCTTCAGCTGGATTTGAACCACCAGTTTCACTGGTTAGCGCTGTGGCGATCTGAAGGGGAGTGAGAAAATCTGCGAGGTTAATCAAAATACTTGCAGTGGCATATGCCGAAAATGAGTTAACAAAGAGAAGAAGTGCAGCTCCCGCAAAAGATGGGGTCAGAATTGGAATTCCAACACGAAGCCAGTACTCGTAGTACTTGCCACCTAGGGCATCAGAGGCTTCACGCCACTGCGGTTGTAAGTTTTCTAGAGTAGGTAGAAATACCAGAACCATCAAAGGAATCTGGAAAAATGTATAGAGAACGGCCAAACCGTTCATGCTGTAGAGCCAGCTGGCATCGGCTAGAAAAGTTGTAGGTAAGAATTTTGTAGCAAAAGTTAAAACTAAACCGTTAAAACCAAAGGTTGCTAGAAAAGCAAAAACGAGCATGACGCCACCGAACTGGGCCAACACGCTGCTGAGTGCCACTGAAACCTTGTAGAAGACACCGCCTTGTTTACCTGAGGCAATCGCCCAAGCAAAAAGGCCACCCAAAATCGCACCGATGATCGCAGTCTTTATTGAGATCTCAAGTGAGTTTCCAAAAGCGCCTCTAGCAATAGGAGAGTTAAAAACTGCTTTAAGTTCTTCTGTACTTGTAACGCCGTAATTATCTTTGAATGCACCCGACATGACATTCCATGTTGGGTAAAGAAGGAAGACACCTGAAAAAAGAAGAAAGGGAAGAGCGCCTAAGTAGGCGCTCTTACTGCGCCAATACCGAGAACCGGTCCTGCCAGTGGCAGAACCGGTTCCCTTGTATTGAAGCTGAGTCAATTTATATGACTACTTAGTTTGTTCCTACAGCTGCAGGCCATGCAGTCTTTAGGTATGCACGAGCCGCAGCGGTCTGAGCTGAAGTTGCAGCTTCTGCAACAATTTTGCTCTTACCAATTGATGCCTTAGCAGCAGCTGATGCACGGTTGGTCTTTAGTAGGTGCACCCAAAGAGTTGGAGTTGCTCCACCTTGTGCCCAAACATCGGCACCGACTTCACCAAGTGTGTATTCCATCCATAGACGCGCACATGCTGGATGTGGTGCCCAAGCTGAAATCGCGCTGTTGTATGTAGAACCTACTGAAGCAGGTGTGTACATCTTCCAGACTTTACCAATCTTGGCCATTTCCTTAACAACGCCTGCCTGTAGGTAGCCGTTATCAATCACAACTGGTGTTTGACCAGATGCAATTGTTGCCTGTGTTGGGTTTACGTTGATGAAGTTACCTGCATCTTTTAACTTCTTAAAGAATGCAACACCCTTTGAAACATCATCCATAGTTCCACCAAGTGCCTTGTTAATCATGTAAATACCGTTCATAGCAGCAGATGAACCTAGTGGATCTCCGTTAAGAGCAATCTTGCCCTTGAACTTTGGATCTAGTAGATCATCGAGCTTTGTAATTGTTCCAAGAGCTCCGCTGTAACCGATAGTCATTGTTCCTGAGTAGTTAGGTGTGATTTGAGCAGTTGGATCAACTGTCTTTGCACCTTGGAGGTTGTTCCAAGTTCTAACCTTGTATGGAGCATAAGTTCCTGTGTTGAGGTACTTAACAGCAACAGCTAGACCAAGATCGAAAACATCTGGTGAGCGCTTTGTACCCTTGTTTGTTACAGCTGCATCAATTTCTTCTTGAGATGAACCTTCTGGGTTTGCCTCATCGATTTTGACTCCGTAACGCTTCTTAAAGCCGTCAATCATCTCGCCGTAGTTTGCCCAGTAAAGAGGCAAAGCGATTACGTTGAGTTGTCCTTCTTTACGGCACTCTGCTTCAAGACCAGCGAGACCGCCAGCTTGACCAGCACTTGTTACCTTAGAGAAGTCACGCTTGGCATTGGCCGGCGCGCTTTGAATTACAGGGATCGCCAGTGCAACAACTAAAGTTGCAGCCATTGATCCTCTTGTGAGTTTTGTAAACTTCACTACGTTCCTCCTAGTTGTAAGTGGTATGTGTTTTGTCATACATCCTTACCTCTTGCACTACACGTGTTGAGCGCAAGCGGTCTGGAATTTTGTACTTACGTAAAACCTCCTAGTCAAAGACCAAAACGTTTCGCGCCCCCTCCCCAGCCCTTAAACGATCAAAGGCTGAGTTAAGGCCCTCTAAACCTATCCGCTCAGATATGAGCTCGTCTAGGAATAGTTCGCCATTTAGATAACTTTTTACTAACGCTGGTACATCTTTTCTCAGGTTGGCTGAGCCAAAGTAGCAACCCTTGATTGACTGTTCGTTGACGAAAGGACCTGCATCAAGCGTGATGGTGGCACCATTTTTCATTAATCCGACCAAAATCAGGGTTCCATCAACGCCCACTGTGCCCCAAGCCTGCTGGATCGTGCTCTCACGGCCAAGTGCTTCAAAGGCGTAGTCAACCCCGCCACAGATTTCTTTGACCATCGCGACTGGATCACTTGTTGCACCATTGATGACATGGGTAGCGCCAACCTTCTTGGCTAAATCAAGTTTTTCCTGTGTTACATCCACGGCAATAATCGTTGTGGCACCAGCCATACGTGCACCTTGAACGATGTTTAATCCAACGCCGCCACAACCAAAGATTGCAACAGTTGATCCAGGTTTTACTTTGGCAGTATTCATCACTGCGCCATAGCCAGTAAGAACTGCGCAACTAATTAACGCTGCGCGATCAAGCGGCATCTCTTTAGGAATAACAACTGCGCCAGATGCTGGCACAACAACATATTCAGCAAAAGAGGCAACAGTTAAAAAGTGATTAAGTTTTTCACCGTTTTGGGAAAGGCGTGATGTGCCATCAAATAGTCCGCCAACTGACATTGCATTACCGGCGGTTGCGCAATAGTTAGGGCGTCCACTTGCACAGTATTCACAAGTTCCACAGCTAGGAACGATAGACATAATGACGTGGTCACCAACTGAAAATCCCTTTACATCTGCGCCAACTTCAACAATGACACCAGCTGCTTCATGGCCAATAACTGCAGGAAATGGAACTAGCTTGCGCTTTCCATCCACGGCGTTTAAATCACTTGCACACAATCCACTAGCTGCCACTTTTACAAGGAGTTCTCCAGATTTTGGCTTATCAAGTTCAACTTCGCGAACTTCAAACTTTGAACCGATGCCATCTAGAACTGCTGCCTTCATCTTCACGATCTAACCCCTTAGAAATATCGAATTGTGCTGATGAGTGAAAGACTAGCCGTGGCTATATGCCAACGCCACCGATTGCGCTAACCTAAAGCGCATAGTTCATCAGAATGTAAGGAGTGGTTCACATGGTGCAACGCATTCAATCTGTTGAGCGTGCGCTAGCCATGCTCGACATTTTGGCAAAATCACCACGGCCACAAACTATTCCTGAGCTTGCCAAGGTCATGGACATCAATCGCGCAACGGCATGGCGGTTAATTAACACTTTGCTTGAATTTGAATTAGTAGAAAAAGATGGTGAATCTGGACGCTTTACAGTGGGCAGTGGAGCATTCAAGTTAGCAGCATCAACTCACACCAACACTATGAGTCGAAAAGCGCGACCAGTGTTAGAGCGCATATCTAGCCTTTTCGGAGCCAGTGCATTTCTAGAAATTGCAGCTCGTGGTGAATTAATTGTTCTTGATCAAATCCGTTGGGATTTACCTGAAGAAGTAGATTTAGCAGGAATGCAAGTTCCCCTTAATTGTGGTTCTGTTGGCAAACTCTATTTAGCATCACTAAATGATGTTGAGTTGGAGAAGTACTTATCGTCAAAACTTGAATCATTAACGCCATACACAATCACCGATCCATCAGAACTTCGAATGGAAGTTCTTCAAGCTCGAATCTCAGGTGTTGCCTATAACTACAAAGAGCATCAAGAAGAATGGTGTGGGATATCAGCATCTATTCGTGCACGTGATGGACGCTTTATTGCATATCTCAATGTCACTTTGCCTTCGGCTTCAACATCGCGTGAACAACTGATCGCACGTACTCCTGAATTAATCTCCGCAGCTCAAGAAATTGCAGCCTTAATTGCTTAGGCCATTTCCTCATAGGCAGGCAAGGTAAGAAACTCTAGGTAATCATCATTAACTGAAGTCTCAATAAACATCTTTTGAGCTTGTGTGTAGTCAGTTGATTGGGAGAGTTTTGAAACCTCTTCATCAGCCAACTGCTCCACATAACCAGCGCTGACTAGCTCACCGTTCTCTAGCCTGACTTGGTTATAAATCCATTGCCAGATCTGTGAGCGTGAAATCTCAGCTGTGGCTGCATCTTCCATGAGGTTAAAGATTGCAACTGCTCCAGAACCAGCCAACCAACGCTCAAGATATTGGATCGCAACACTGATGTTATTGCGAAGTCCTGTCTCAGTCACGGTGCCAGGTGTGGCTTTGATGTTAAGTAATTGAGCTGCCGAAACTGAAACATCTGACTTTGTCTTTTCTTTTTGATTAGGTCGATCACCTAACACCTTCGTGAACTGTTCTCTACACAATTCCACCATTCCAGGATGGGCAACCCAGGAGCCATCGAAGCCATCATTTGCCTCGCGGGTTTTATCTGCTGCCACTTTCTCAAATGCAGTTGCATTAACTGCTGGGTCAGAACTTGGGATGAATGCTGCCATTCCACCAATTGCATGTGCGCCTCTGGAGTGACAGGTTTTAATAAGTAGTTCTGTGTAGGCGCGCATAAAAGGAGCAGTCATTGCCACGCTATTGCGATCAGGCAGTACATAGTCAGCGCCGCGTTTGCGGTAGTTCTTGATAACACTAAAGAGATAGTCCCAGCGTCCTGCATTTAGTCCGGCCGCATGCTCTTTGAGTTCGTAAAGAATCTCTTCCATTTCAAATGCTGCTGGCAAAGTTTCAATCAGCGCTGTTGCTCTTATTGTTCCGCGGGGAATCGATAAGAAATCCTGAGCAAGGTTGAAGGCATCGTTCCATAATCTAGCCTCCAAATGTGATTCCATTTTTGCAAGATAAAAGTAAGGTCCCAAACCTCGAGCGATTTGAAGACGTGCACTTGCAACCATGTAAAGCGCAAAATCTACGAAAGAGCCTGAAGTGATCTGGCCATCAACAAGAATGTGTTTTTCGGGCAGATGAAACCCACGGGGCCTAACAACAATTGTTGCCAGTTCACTATCTGGCTTTAATGAGTAGGTCTTGCCAGCCTCATTAGTGAAATCAATTGTGCGAGTAATTGCATCCAACAAATTGAGTTGACCATTAATGACATTTTCCCACAGTGGGGTATTGGAATCCTCTAAATCAGCTAGCCACACCTTTGCCCCAGAGTTAAGGGCGTTAATCGTCATTTTGCGCTCTGTGGGACCCGTGATCTCTACGCGCCGATCATTTAAACCCGGCGCTGCCGGTGCAACCTTCCAGCTTTTATCATCACGAATAGCTTTGGTTTGTGGCAGGAAATCAAAGTCTGTGCCATCTGCAATCTGCTGCATGCGTACTTTACGAGCAGCAATAAGTTCTAGGCGACGTGGATTGAGTGTGCGGTGCAGCAGTGCAATGAGATCGAGTGCTTGCGGGGTCAGAATCTCTTGCGAACGAGGAACAGATGTTCCAATAACCTCAACGCCTGACATTAATTAAGATCGACCCACGTTGTCTTAAGAGCGCTGTATGCATCTAGTGCGTGCAAAGACTTATCGCGACCGTTGCCAGATGCACCAAAGCCACCAAATGGTGTGATGACATCGAGCATGTCGAAGGTATTTACCCAGACAGTTCCTGCGCGAAGTTTGCGAGCAAACTTATGTGCTCGTGCCACATTACTTGTCCAGACTGATGCCGCAAGACCGTACTCAGTTCCGTTAGCTAACTGCAATGCTTCTGCTTCATCCTTTGCATCGATTGCAACTAGAACAGGTCCGAAGATTTCTTCCTGTGCAAGACGTGAGCCAGGTTTGACGTTATCAATCAACGTTGGCTTAATCAGCAGATCTTTACCTGTGGTTTTCTCTCCACCAAAAACAAGCTTTTCACCATCTTGGCCAATCAAGTCCAAGTAAGCATTCACACGATCACGCTGTAGTTCAGAGACAAGACCTGCCATTTGAGTTGTGGGATCAAATTGATTTCCAACAACAAAGCTCTCTAAGAACTTATGTAGGTGTGCAAATAACTCTTCTTTTACGCCTTTTTCAACGATGATACGTGAGCCCGCATTACATGTTTGTCCTGCGTTGTAATAAATAGCCCAGGCAATAGTTGAAGCAGCAGCTTCTAGGTCTGTGCAATCATTTAAGACAACTTGTGGGCTCTTGCCACCTAGCTCAAGTGAAACCTGCTTCATATTTGATTCAGCGGCGTATTGCATCATTTTGCGCCCTGTTGGGCCACTGCCGGTGAATGCAATCTTTGCCACATCCATATGACGTGCAAGTGCCTGTCCAGCCTCTGCGCCAAGACCTGGAACAACGTTAAATACTCCAGCAGGCAATCCTGCAGCAATTGCTAGCTCTGCCATTTTAAGTGCGCTCAAAGATGAGTTTTCGGCTGGCTTAACAACAATGGTATTACCCATCGCTAAAGCTGGGCCTAATTTCCAACTAGTGATCATCATTGGATAGTTCCAAGGAACAACTGCGCCGATAACACCCAAGGGTTCGCGTGTGATCATTGCTAGGGCGTTGCGTGGTGCTGGTGCAATTTCATCGTAAGTCTTATCAATTGTTTCTGCATACCACTGGATTACACGTGCAGAGTTGGGTGCATCCACACTTAATGCATCGCCAATAGGACGTCCTGTGTCTATTGCCTCAAGTAGCGCTAACTCTTCTCTGTTCTCATTTAAGAGTTGAGCCCAACGCAACATAATCGCTTTCTTATCGCGCGGATTCATCTCACTCCAGATACCGGAGTCAAAAGCTTTTTTAGCAGAAGCAACTGCCCGGTTAATGTCTTCACTATCACCTGACGCCACATTACAAATTAAGTGACCATCACTAGGTGAATAGTTTTCAAAAGTTTTTCCAGATGCAGCATCAACGTATTTTCCATCAATAAAGATCTGTGATTGGGGCTTTAGATCAAGTGCGCGCTTTTGCCAAGTTTGAGTATCAGACATGGGGATGATGTTATCGGCAAGAAGTGAACAGAGTATGTATAAGGCTGTTGCACATAGTGCAACACAGGCTTAGTTTTTAATGGTTCGGTAGGTAGAAAGAGAAGGATCGGTGGCATAGGCGATTCGCACACCCGCCGCCTTAGTTGTTGCCAGACCATCAAGAATTACTGATGTGAGAACTTCACCTGGTGCCACCACGGCAACACCTGGGGGATAAGGGGCAATTAAGTCAGCCGAGATTCTGCCCACGCAATCCTTCGCAGCAACCATCTCGGTATTTGCAAAATAAGCATCTCGCATTGAGATCGCAACGGTTGGGACAACTGACCAGCTCAGTGAGGTTGCTGTTGGACGCGGGGTAGTTTGTAGTGAGGTGAGAATTGGAGTGAGGACATCAGCTAAATGCTCAAACTCTTCAATTGAATCAGCCAGAGTTGCAATGAAGACAACTGTGTCACTATCGGCCATCTCAACGCGAATGTTCTGAGCTTGTAATTTCTTCTCTATCTCAACCCCAGATGCACCTAGTTGATTAGCGCGCAGCACAATCTTGGCTGGATCAAAGCGGCCGGGTGCAAAATCACTTTCATTCAAGAAAATTGGTAGATCAAAGTTGGATTGAACTTTGGCTTTGAAATCTTCAACGTTTTTAACTAGCTGGGTAATCAATTCATCCCCGCGATTTTGAAGCAGAGCACGACAACCATCAATAGATGCCAGGGGAGCACCGGCAGGTGAAGTGGTGTGAGTTGTTTCAAAGCTTTGTTCAATGCGATCTAGGTTAAGAAGTTTTCCTTGTGCTAGTAGAAGTGATGATGCGCTGTAACCAGGAAGAGCTTTGTGCACACTAGTAATAAGTGCATCTGCGCCCATCTGCAAGCAATGCTTGGGTGTTAGAGGTGAGAAACCAAAGTGACCACCCCATGCAGCATCGACAATTACAGGAATTGAATGTGAATGTGCACTTGCAACTAACGCTGGCAGATTTGACAAAGTGCCTAAGTAGCCTGGCTCAGTCAGAAGTAGCGCAATTGGTTTTTGATTTAACACTTTTTCAAATTCAGCAACTGAAATACCTGTAGGCACACCCGTTGCTTCATCAATTTGTGGTGATAACCAGATGGGTTCTAGACCAGCTAATACAAGTGCGCTAAGAATTGAGCGGTGCGCGGTGCGCGAGAGTGCAACTTTGTCTCCAGGTTTTCCCAGAGCCAAGATCATTGCTTGATTGGCATGTGTTGAACCACCAGTTGAAAAGCGAGCAAAGTCAGCGCTCCATAAGGTGGCAGCGAGAGCTTCAGCTTTCTTTAATGTCTGGTTGGTTAATTTGATCTCATCTAAACCACCATATAAAGGAGTATCACCATCAACGACTACCCCTAAGCCGGCATCTAGGCGGGACGCTCTCTGCTTGTGACCCGGGACGGTGAAAGGTGTCCGCTTGGTTTCAAAGTAAGAAAGGTAGGCATCTAGAAGTGGTGCCGAATCTCTCAGTGAACTCATAGCGCCAAGGGTAACTTCTGGGCGCTCTGATCGGAAATGAGGCTTTAGACTTCTCCCATGAGCACACTGACTAACCTGACTCAAGAACGTCGTTTGGTTACCGCTATTCCGGGACCAAAATCCACTGAGGCGCTTAAGCGCCGCACGGAAGCGACGTCAGGCGGATTGGGTATGGCAATTCCAGTTGTAATCGAACGTGCAAGTGATGCAATCTTGCTCGATATCGATGGCAACCAGATTATTGATTTAGGTTCAGGAATCGGTGTTACAAACGTTGGAAATGCCGCACAGCGCGTTGTTGATCGCGTAATTGAACAAGTACAGGCATTTACACATACATGTTTCACTGTTGCTCCATACATGAACTACATCGAAGTATGCGAAAAGCTCAATGCAATGACTCCAGGTTCACATAAGAAGAAGTCATTACTTGTTAACTCAGGTGCTGAAGCAGTTGAGAACGCTGTGAAAATTGCACGTCACTACACCAAGCGCTCAGCAATTGTTGTTTTTGAACATAGTTATCACGGTCGTACAAATCTGACTATGGCGTTAACTGCAAAGAACATGCCATACAAGGAGGGCTTTGGTCCTTTTGCTCCTGAGGTTTATCGCGTGCCAATGCCTTACTCATTCCATTGGGTGGGAGATCAGGCAACTATTTCGCAAGATGCCATTGACATGGTCACACATAAAATTGATAAAGAAATCGGAGCACATAACGTTGCTGCTATTTTGATTGAGCCAATTCAAGGTGAAGGTGGATTCATCGTTCCACCTAAGGGATTCCTTCCAGCTCTAGCAAAGTATTCAAAAGATAATGGAATCGTCTTTATTGCCGATGAAGTTCAGACTGGCTTTGCCCGCACCGGACATATGTTTGCAGTTGAAGAAGAAGGCGTTGTGCCAGATATGCTCGTAACAGCTAAGGGAATCGCTGGTGGTCTTCCACTTGCTGCTGTAACAGGTCGCGCAGAAGTTATGGATTCAGTTCATGCTTCAGGTTTGGGTGGAACATATGGCGGAAATCCAATTGCATGTGCTGCTGCCCTTGGCGCAATGGAAACAATGGAAGAAGAAAACCTTGTTGCTCGCGCTCGCCACATCGGAGAGATTTTAGGTTCAGCACTACGCGAGCTTGCTAAGAAGTATCCAGTTATCGGTGAAGTCCGAGGACGCGGTGCTATGCAGGCAATTGAATTAGTAGAGCCAGGAACTAAGAATCCCAACACTGCTGCAATGAACGCAGTTGTTAAGTACTGCCAGAGCCAAGGTGTCTTGGTTCTAACAGCTGGTACTTACTCAAATGTTGTGCGCTTCTTGCCACCGCTTGTGATTACAGATGAGCTTCTCAAGGATGCATTAAGCGTTCTTGATGATGCTTTTGCTTCGCTTTAATTCTCTAGCTTGTAGCCAAGACCGCGGATGGTCTGAATCAATACAGGATTAGCTGGATCTGCTTCAATCTTTGATCGCAAACGCTTGATGTGGACATCCAGGGTCTTTGTATCGCCAAAGTAATCTCCGCCCCACACACGGTCAATGAGCTGTGAACGTGTTAGAACACGGCCCGCATTTCTCATTAAAAACTCCAGTAATTCAAACTCTTTGAGCGGAAGACCAACGAGTGAGCCGTTGATGGTCGCTTGATGGCGGGCAGTGTCTAATTTAATTGGGCCAACTGAGACAACATCTAGATCGCCATGCTCTTCACTATCTGGAATCCCACGGCGAAGCACTGCCTTAATACGAGCAATCAATTCACGGGATGAATAAGGCTTAGTCACATAATCATCTGCACCAAGTTCAAGGCCAACAACCTTGTCTATCTCTGCATCTTTTGCAGTGAGCATAATGATTGGAACTTGTGAAGTCATTCGAATGGAACGACAGACATCAATTCCAGAAACTTCTGGAATCATCAAATCAAGCAAAATAAGATCAGCGCCCGATGCTGCGAATTTATCTAACGCTTCACGACCATTTTGGGCTACTTCCACTTCATAGCCCTCTTTGCTCAATAAGAATTCGAGCGCTTCAAAAAACGATGCTTCATCTTCTACGATCAGAATCTTTGTCATTGGATGCTCTCTGGATTAGGGGTGTAGATGGGTAAACGAAGTGAAAAAGTGCTTCCAATGCCTTGAACGCTCCATACCTTTACCTCGCCACCGTGCTTTGAAGCAACATGCTTGACAATGGAAAGGCCGAGTCCTGTGCCGCCAGTTTGGCGTGATCTGGCAGGGTCCACGCGATAGAAACGTTCGAATATTCGATCAACATCACTTTCTGGAATTCCAATTCCCTGATCAGTTATTGAAATATCCACAATGCCTTGATCAATAGTTGTATTGACTGAAACCTTGGTGCCTTCAGGGGAGTAGTTTATTGCATTCTCCACAAGGTTTTGAATAGCCATAACTAACTGCTCACGATCACCTAGGACAAGTGCTTCCTCAGCTTCGGTGTGCGAAACCATGATTTGGCGATTATCTGCAGAAATCTGACTTTGATCAATAGCCGAATTAATCAGATCTTCGATTTCAAGTTCAACTGCTACTTGTAATGGATCTGAATCTTGCAAACGAGAAAGGTTAATGATTTCTTGAACTAGATCAGTTAAGCGCTTTGATTCTGTTTGCATTCGGGTTGCAAATTTAGTCACCGCCACAGGATCATCTTTAGCACCTAAAACCGCCTCTGATAAAAGTAAAAGTGCACCAATTGGAGTTTTTAACTCATGTGAAATATTGGCAACAAAATCACGGCGTACTTCGTGTACTCTTTCTGCTTCACTCTCATCACTAACAAGAATGAGAACTAGATCATCTTCACTTAGGGGTATAACTGTCACAGTTAATTCATGAATACCTTCACCAATTGGTCCGCGTGGAATATCAATCTTGCCAACCTGCTTTTTATTAGTTCTACGCACCACCCGGATCGTTGCAATTAACTCTGGACTTTGTACCTTGCTATCTTTGAGAATTCCTAGTTGTTCTGTTCCAGGAGTGGAAAAGATTGCTATTTCCCCAGGGGCTGCAATAAAGGCTTCGCCTTCAAGGTTGAGCAGGGTATGAACGAGCATCTCTGGCAGTTCGCGCGCTGAATCGGCGGGGGATTCACCACGACGAAACTTCATGACGCCAACTCTAGCGTGGGGTGCTGGTGTGGATTTGCTCGTTTACCTGCCGTTCACCTAACTGAGGCTTTCTATTCATCCTGCTCGCATACGTTCACCGCATGGCACTTATCCGCTCAGTTTTCCAAGATGAACTCGATGGCGTATCCCAATCTCTGGTGGATCTCACCGAGATGGTTTCGCTATCAATTGCAAAAGCAACCGAAGCTGTCCTTAAAGCAGATTTAGCTTTGGCTGAAGAAGTTATCGCTACCGATGATCAGATTGATAATTTCCAACATGATTTAGATGCACGCATCATCGACATCATTGCGCGCCAACAACCAGTTGCATCAGATCTTCGCGCACTTGTTACAGCTCTGCGCATGAGCGCTGACTTAGAGCGCATGGGGGATATGTCTCACCACGTGGCAAAGATTGCACGCTTGCGCCACCCAGATGGTGCTGTTCCCTCTGAACTGCTGACAATGTTTCAAGCTATGGGTAATGCAGCGCAAAAGATCACCAATAAAACCGGTTTGGTTATTGCAACTCGAAATACCGAGATGGCACTTGAAGTTGAACGCGATGATGATGAGATGGACAAGTTGCACAGACAATTGATTTCTGCACTTGTTGACCCCAATTGGAAACATGGAGTTGAGCCAGCAATTGACTTAACCTTGCTTGGTCGTTACTACGAGCGCTATGCAGACCATGCCGTTTCAGTCTCACGTCGTGTTTATTTCCTTGTTACGGGAAAGTACGCCTAGTAATTTCCTTGCTTCACCAGCCGTTCAGGCCTACTGCCTGGGACCATCGCAGCGCTACTTGTGATTGTTTTATTCTTTGATATAGGTGAAGATAATGGCCACTTAGTAGAGAGCTACTCAACCCAAGCACAGATTGGAAACTAATGTCATCGATTGCAGAGATTGCCGCAGCCTATGAAAAGGCAACGAATGAGTTTTTAATTATTGCCACCAATGTTCCTGAATCAAAGTTAGATGTGTGTGTGGGGGAGGATTGGAGTTCTCGCCAAGTTATTCACCACTGCGCTGATAGTGAGGCACAGTCTTTTGCACGCCTTAAGCGTTTAGTTGCAGAACCTGGATCTGCTATTCAAGGCTATGACGAGGGTGCTTGGGGTAAGAATCCAACTCTTGGATATACCGTTTTGCCAGTTCAGACATCGATAGAAGTCTTTAAAGCAGTACGTGCTGGCTCCTTAGAAATTATCAAGCGTCTTGAACCAGAGCAGTTAAAGAACTTTTGCATTCACTCAGAGCGCGGAGAGTTCTCACTTGAGCAGTGGCTCAAGGTCTACACCCGCCATGCAATTGAGCATGCAGATCAGATAACTAAGAACTTAGCTCTCTAGGGTTACCCCTAGGAAATCCCCCGCTTATCTCACCCCTAAAGGGGTGATTTTCTCTTGTCAATCACTCTGCCTGGCATCACCCTTGTCCTATGAGCCCGCTAAACATCACCTCCTCTGGGGTGAGCCTTCCGCGCTCGCAACCACCTGCTCTCTCAGCAAACTTCCTATCGCGTAAGCACCTCTTTGATCTCTTTGAAAGCAAAGCTCCTGGTGCAACGTTAGTAATCGCCCCTGCCGGGTTTGGAAAAACAACTTTGGTTGCAGAGTGGGTGAAAGAAAATGAACGTCCAACTTTTTGGTACACCGTGGATTCCACCGACAGCATTCAAGATTTTCAAGCACATGTTATTGCAGCAATTACTGTGCACTTTCCTAATTTCTTGGCAAACGTTGATCAGCTAGAACATTATGAACCAAGTGAGGCGATTCAATTATTAGCGGCTGCAGTTGGCCAACTATCTGGTGAGTATAACTTTGTTATCGATGGGGGCCGTGAAGAAAATCCAGAGATTTCAACTTATGGGCAGCTCATTGCTGACACTGTGCCTGATAACGTGCACTTGGTCATCATCCGCAGAAATTCACCGATGACATCTCTGGCTAGATATGCAGCCTTAGGAAATTTGAGTGTAATAACTAGTGCAGACTTAAAGTTTTCTGAAGATGAAGTGAAATCGATTGCAAGTATCAATGGCGTAGATTTGAGTGAGAACGGCAATGCAAAAGAGTTAGCGATGTGTGAAGGTTGGCCATCGGCTATCCAGCTAATGTGTCGCAATATCTCAAAAAGTAAATCCCACACAACTTTTTCTTCAGCAGTTGCAGCCAACGTAAATCCCCTTGGTATTTTGGCACTTGAAAGCTATAACACCTTTTCTCAGGAAACCCGTGAAAAACTGCACAAACTCTCGATTATTGAAGAGTTTGATCTAGAGATTGCCTCAGTGATCTTGGGTAAAGAGTTTTCTGAAGAGCTCCTAAATAGATTGGCAATTGACGGTCTATTTGTGAGTGCATCAACCACTATAAATCGCACCTACAGATTCAATCCGATTATTTATGAGGCTTTGACTCAAATACCTCATGAGGATGTAGAGCAGATGAAAGGCGTGCAGGAAAAGCTTGCCGAGCTCTTTCTCATCCGTGGGGGCTTCTCAAAGGCATTGCACTTTGCTTATGAATCAGGGGATGAAGAGCTGTTTACGAACATTTTTAGATCCAGCATTCGAAAAATGGCAGCAGTTGGGCGTGGTGACCTATTAATCAAGTGGGCACATTTTGCCGGTGATGACTCTGCTCAGGGTGAAGTAATAAAAAAATCTATTCGAGTAGTTGGCCACCTGGTTAGTTCTGATTTTAAGAATGCCGAAGCCCTAGCCTCAGAGCTTGAATATATTGCCGGGCTCTCACCGGAAGGAAAATTCCTATTTCGCTTGATCTCTATGGTCAAAGCAAATATCTATTTTGCTCGAGGTGATTTTGAGAGAGCTACGCAATCTTTAGACATTGCTCTATCTACCCTAGAAACTGATGATTTGTTAGATACTTCAGACTTACTTGCACTCTTGCGATTGCGAGCCCGCCAGGCATTTCTCTATGATGATTTCACTACTTTGGCGCAGACGTATTCACAAGCTAAATCATTGCCAGGTGTTGGCGACCCTCAACTAAATTCTTATCAACTTAGCTGCATACAATCTATGGTTTTGTATTCAGAGGGTCGCTACTTCCAAGCTGCAGAAATCTCACAAATTGCAATCTTGCAGGCAAAAGATGCTGGTTATGTTGGGATCAATGGACCACTAGATGCGATGTTGGTTCTAGCACGGGCGCAGTTAGAAGCATCTGATCTAGATACATGTATTCAAACGCTTAATGAGTTGATGGATGAGGGGTCAAGCTGGGAAATATGGCCTTGGTTTCTCATGGCCCAGGGAACAATTACTCGCATTCACATTAGCCAAGGAGCTATCTCTACTGGATCTGATGCAATTGCTAAGCAGCGCGCCTTCTTGCAGACCCTTCACACACCAAACCAACTTAGTTGGATGATTGATATGAGCGAAGTGTTTTTGCGTTTGGCAACAAAAGATTGGCCACGGGCAGATGAGCTTGTTAAGCGTATGCCTAAAATTGAATTAGTGCGCCAAATTGAAGGAAATATTCAATTCGCCAAAGACCCAAAGAAGCTTCCCTCACTTATCGATGCCTTACCGGAGAAAACTGTTCGCGAAAAGATTAATAAGTATTTATCAGAGGTGAGTATCAATTTAGATCATGAAAACATTGCACTTAAATCACTCAATAAAGCCTTAGATCTAGGTGCTGAAAACGGTTATCACGAGTATTTCATCCGACAAGGTGGGATGTATTCACTCATTGTTAAAGCAGCGGCGGCAAAACCAACTATCTATATGGAAGGACTAGTTCAAGCTATGACAGAGCGACTTCGCACCATCAATACTGATTCTGGAGAGTTAGAAGAAAAACTCACTCAGCGTGAACTTGAAATCCTTAAGCATTTAACTACGGGTAATCCAATATCAGCCATTGCTAAGACTCTCCATATTTCACAAAACACAATGAAGACACATCTGCGAAATACGTATCGAAAGCTAGAGGCTGATGGCCGTCACAGCGCCGTTGAAAAGGCCAAAAAACTTCTACTCATTTAGCTTCGCGCACTAGGCTGGCACATATGAAATCCCTGGGTCCTGCCTTCAATCGCATGTGGGGCGCCAGTCTTGCCTCGAATTTGGCCGATGGGGTTCTAATTGCCGCCGCTCCACTTCTTGCAGTCACACTTACTAAGAACCCAGTCCTGATCTCAGCAATTAGTGCGTTGGTCATGCTGCCATGGCTCCTATTTGCCATTCCTATTGGCGCCATTGTTGATCGCGTAGATCGAAGATTCCTATTGGCCGGAGCTAATGCATCGAGATTTGTCATTGCAGCACTCATAGCGCTCTCGATTGCAACGGATACGATCACAATTTACATATTGCTTTTAGCAACTTTTCTCATTGGAATATGTGAGGTAACAGCAGATATAACTTCGCAGTCGCTCATTCCACAGATTCTGGATAAGAGTGAGTATGAAAAAGGTAATTCCAGATTTCAAATCTCAGAAACTGTAGTTCAAGGATTTGTCGGAACTCCACTGAGCGGCTTTCTCTATGCTGTGGCTATTTATCTACCCTTTGTCATCAACAGCGTGGGATTTTTAGTTGCAGCAGCCTTGGCTGCATCTATTCCAGTTAAGTTCTTGCAAGACATACGCATTGAAGAAAGTGCTGAGAAGAAACCAGATTTTGTAGAGGATATGAGATTTGGAATTCATTACCTTTATAACAACAAGCCATTACTCAGACTCGTTGTCACAACTGCAAGTATTGGTGTCTGTTATTCCATGTCCACATCCACCATCATTTTATTTATCTTAAATGAGTTAAATCTCAAGCCTGCACTCTTCGGACTGGCTTTAACAATTCAAGGATCCGGAGCAATTATTGGAGCGCTATTGGCTCCCAAGCTCTCTACCAAATTTGGTCGCAGCAGAGTGATGGCAATTTGTATTTTTCTGAGTTCTCTTCTCATCCTTCTACAAGGTTTATCGCCCAATATCTATGTCTATATTGCTCTAGCTTTCATTGCCTCCTTCACAATAACCAACTGGAATGTTCTTCTCATGGCCACCTATCAAAACGTTATTCCGGGCCATCTCTTTGGACGCATACATGGAACCAGGCGCACATTGGTCTGGGGATTAATGCCCTTTGGATCTTTACTAGGAGGATTTATCGCTAATGGGGGATTGCGCCTTCCTTTGTTAATTGGCGGCGCAATTGCAACAGTGATTGCACTTCTTTCTTTCAGATTTCTCCTACATGTTGGTGAGAGCGCAGCAAAAGAGGCTCTAGAAAATGAGTAAAAAGCTCGGTGCTTCTTATTGGAAACTATGGACTGCCACCGCTATTTCTAATCTTGGCGATGGAGTTTCCATGGTTGCCTATCCATGGCTGGCATCAGCTGTTACGCGCTCACCTATTTTGATTGCTGCTGCAGGTTTTGCATCACGTTTGCCATGGTTGGTATTCACATTACATGCTGGAGTGTTAACTGATCGCTTTGATCGCAGAAAGCTCATTGTGGCAATGGATTTTATGCGAGGTTTATTAACCGTATTTGTGGGAGCAGTTGTTTATTTCAATAGAGATTCATTTCCTGCCCTAGATGAATTAACCACTATTACCAATTTGCAGACTAATTGGCCGATCTATTTCACCTTACTCATTACCGCCTTCCTCTTTGGGTTGGCTGAGGTTTTGCGCGATAACAGTGCTCAGACATTGATGCCATCGGTGGTGGAAAAAGAGAACCTGGAAACTGCCAATGGCCGTATGTGGTCAGCAGAATCATTGACCAATAGCTTTATTGGGCCACCTTTAGGTTCACTTCTTATTGGTATTGCAATCTTTATTCCGTTTTTCTTTGATGCCGTTTCCTTCTTTTTTGCAGTGGCACTTATTGCCTCATTAAAGGGAACTTTTAAGCCCGTAGCAGATGAAAAGGGCCGAGAGAAGATTAATTTCAAAGCAGAGATTAAAGAGGGATATGCCTGGCTGTGGGCGCATCCATTGCTTCGCCCTATGGCAATTATCTTGGGAACGATGAATGGTCTGGCAACGATGGTTGGTGCAACATATATCTTGTTTGCACAAGAAGTATTGCAGACTTCTGTTTTCACTTTTGCAGTTTTAGGAACTGCCGGTGCAGTGGGCGGAACTATTGGGGGATTACTTGCACCTAAAGTCTCTGCAAAGTTAGGTAGTGGTCGATCCCTTGCCATGGTCCTTGCTGCAGCGCCCATTGGTTCATTAATCATCGCTTTAACAACAACCTGGCAAGTGGTGTGGGTTGTTGTGCTTTTTGAAACCTTCTTTGCAATTTTGTGGAACACCATCACTGTTTCACTTCGCCAAAGCATTATTCCTACGCATTTATTAGGCCGTGTTAATAGTGTCTATCGATTCTTTGCTTGGGGATCTATTCCCATTGGAATGTTTCTTGGGGGAGGCTTAGTGAGTGCATTAACTCTTGTGCTCTCTCGCGAAAACGCTTTGCGCGCCCCCTACTTATTTGGCGTAGTTCTGGGTCTGCTCTTGTGGGCCTTGGCAGCCCCACGGTTGACTACCGCCAAAATCGAGGCGGCTCGAAACGTAGGGTAAAAATCACCCCCTGGCCAGATCCCTAGACCTCTTTTATTACGAACATCGTTACAAATCCCACGCTCAGGCAAGGCTTTGCCCTGTTGCGTTAATACGCTCAATTCGGGCAGACTCTGACCACCAAAAGCGCCTATGGGGCAGGTCGACTCTCCACAGACGCTTTTCTTTATCCCTCAAGGAGGATCTATGAAGTTCACACGTAGCGCAAAGTTTGCGCTTGCAGCTGCAGCATCAGTGGCGTTGGCAGTTTCACTGCTTACACCAGCACAAGCTGCAACTCGTTCAACAGTTATCTTGCATGAAACTAACCCAATTACAGGTTTGAACTGCAGCCTTTCAGCTACAAACTCAACAACTTGTTCTGCGGTTTCATACCTACAAGGTGCTGGCTTTAACTATTACAACGACAAGAAAGTACTTGTAAAGAACACTGTTTTTGGTTCATACAAGATCGTAAAGAACTCAGCAACAGATTTCCGCACATCATGGACTGTTAACCCAGGCCGTGTGTGGTCAGATGGAACTCCAATTACTGGAGAAGATCTTCTTCTCTCACACGTCTTGAGCAGCGATGCTTATTCAAAGGCGGCAGGTTTGGGAGATCCAACAGATAAGAAGACTCCTCCAGCATTCAATGGTCTTGGATACTCAGGCGTATACGGCACCAACATTGTTGGAGAGCCAGTTCTTTCTGCAGACAAGATGACTGTCACTCTTCAGTTCAAGAAGAAGATTGCTAACTGGGATCTTTACGGTCCAGGACCAGCCGCAGTCCACGCACTTGTGTTGATGGCTGAAGGCAAGGACAAGCTTGGAACTGTTGCTGAGAATGAAGCAGCACGCGATCGCTTCGTTAAGGCATTCAAGGACAAGGACACAGCACTACTTAAGAAGATGGGTGATATCTGGTCTAAGGATTACACCATCACAACTGTTAACGACAAGACAAACCCTCTACTTCTAGTAGGTAACGGTGGATTCCAGATTGATAGCGCAGTTGCAAAGACATCTGTAACACTTAAGAAGAACCCTAAGTACAACTCAGGACCAGCTTTGAGCGGTTCAGTAGATACAGTTGTATTCAAGTTCATCGGTGATGGAACAGCTGCTGCACAGGCACTTGCTAACGGAGAGCTAGATATTTACTCAGGTCAGGCAACTGCTGACGGTGTAGCAAAGCTCAAGGCAATCAAGAACGTAAACGTAGTTGGTAAGGACGAAGTTGCTTACGAGCACTGGGATCTTCACTACGACACAGTCCCAGATGAGGCTCCATACACAGGTTTGTTCTCTGTGAAGGATGGCGCTAAGTCAAAGGCTCTACGTCAGGCGTTCTTGATGGCACTACCACGCGAGGAAATAATGGAGAAGTTGATTGCACCTATCAACGGTGTGTCAAAGCCAATTCAGTCAACATGGCTTGCTCCAGGTTCAGCTGCATACGACAAGCTCGTCGCTGCTAACGGTTCTTCCTTCTACACACGCGGAACTCAAGAATCTCGTAACAAGACTGCACTTGCATTGGTTCAGAAGTACTATCCAAATGCGTTGAAGAGCCCACTCAAGGTTCGCGTTCTTGTTCCAGGTAACAACCCACGCCGTGCTTCTCAATTTGCACTTGCAAAGGCAAACATGGCAAAGGTTGGTTTTGATCTAGTTGGTGACGTTCGTACTGACTGGCCATCAAAGCTTGGTAACTCAGATTACGATGCTTACTTCTTCGCATGGGTTGCATCATCTGTAACTCAGCGTCAGTCAGCTGAAATCTTTGACACTAATGGTGGAAACAACATCCTTGGTTACAGCAACAAGGCTGTCGATGCAATCATCGCAACACTTGATGCTCCAATGTCAGAGTCACTTCTACTAGCTAAGTACATTCAGATCGAGCGTCTAACTAACGCTGATGCAATCACAATTGGTGTGTTCATTCACCCAGGCGTTGTTGCTATCAACAAGGATCTAAAGAATGTAAAGCCAGGCCCACTATCTCCAACAATGGTTTGGAACTACTGGGAGTGGACATACTAAGGATTAAACTCCTTAGTTAGCTTTACCTATTTACGTCCATTGGGCGCTCGGAGATCACTCTCCGAGCGTCCTTTGGCTGTATAGTCAGGCAATAATTTGATGGTTAGTTACTTTTGAGGGGAATACACGAACTATGGTGGCCTTTGTTCTAAGACGGCTCGGCGTCCTAGGTGTCATTCTCTTTGGCTCAAGTTTTATTTTGTATAACATTGCCGCAATTTCAGGTGATCCAACGGCCGATCTGCGACTTAGCACCGATCCAAACCGTGATTTTCTTATCGCCGCGCTAACTCGCGAACTTCAACTAGATGTTCCACCGCCACTGCGATATTTCATATGGCTCAAAGGTGTTTTGGGTGTTTTTGTTGGAAATCCTAATTTTGGTATGGGTAGAGATGGATCAGCAGTTGTTGACTCTCTAGCTCTAGCTATCCCAGTTACTTTGCGACTTGTAGCAGCAGCCACATTACTTGCCGCGGTGCTTGGAATCATGATTGGCATCGTTACAGCCCTTCGCCAGTACAGTCGCTTTGACTACTCAATGACATTTATCGCTTTCCTTCTTTTCTCTCTTCCAGTTTTTTGGGTTGCAGTTCTCTTGAAGGAGTACCTAGCAATCTCATTTAATAATTTCTTACGAGAACCTCAGATTCCCCTTGGTTGGATTATTGGTATAGGACTTGTCAGCGGATTATTTTGGGCCTCGATTGTCGGTAGATCTCGCAAAACCTTTTGGGTTACATACGCATCAGCCTTTGCTATTTCAAGCAGTTTGGTTGCAATCTTTGGAGCAACAGGATGGTTGCTCAACCCTTCACTTGGACCAATAGTAATTTTGGCACTTTCAATTGGAATTGCATTTGGTGTTACACAACTTTCAGTGGGTCTGATTAATAAGGCTGCGCTGCGAGCTTCGCTCACTATGGCCGGACTCTCAGTTGTTGCTTTTTATCCAGCTAACTGGGTTTTCGATAACTATCCAGGTGCACTCGGCATCTTCCTGATGGTGTGTGTATTAATTACAACAGCGGTCTTTGTTGGCCTGGCGTTTTCTAAAGTTGATCGAGCTCCAATTGTTCGAACTTCAATCATTACTGCAGTTCTATCAGCTAGCTTGGTGCTAGTAGATAAGTTTATGCAGACCTGGAAGCCATACATGGAAACAGATGCCATTAACTATCGTCCTGTTCCAACTGTGGGACAGCGAAATGACTTGCTAGATACTACTGATTACTGGATTTCAAGCTTAGATGTTGTTACGCACCTATTTTTGCCAACGCTTGCACTTACTCTGATTGGCTTTGCTGGCTACATCAGATTTGCTCGTGGAACGCTGCTAGAAGTGCTTAATCAGGATTACATCCGCACTGCCCGTGCTAAGGGCCTAACAGAGCGCACTGTGATTATGCGCCATGCTTTCCGCAACACAATGATTCCTATGGCAACGATCTTGGTGGCTGACTTTGCCGGCGTAATTGGCGGAGCATTTATTACTGAGAGCGTATTTGCCTGGTCTGGAATGGGAACCCTTGCCCTGCAAGGAATTCGCGGTCAAGATCTCAACCTACTGATGGGCGTTTTCTTCATTACGGCAACTATGGCAGTTCTAGCTAACTTCGTTGCAGATTTGTTGTACTCAGCCTTAGATCCACGTATTCGAGTAGGAAGTGGTGCGTAATGATGGCGCGTAAATCAAAGGCCAGCGTTGAGTCAACTGAAGTTCTTTCTGGTGAAAATGCAATTCAAAACAAAGAGATTGAAGGCTTAAGCCAAGGACAAATTGTTCGCAAGCGCTTTTTCCGCCACCGTGCCGCAGTTATCTCTCTCTTTACCATTATTACAATTGTTGTGATGGCATTTACTGCCTTGGACTTTAGATTATTTGGTATCTGGCGCGTTCCTGGTTGGTGGAAGTGGACTCCTGAGGATCTGCCAGAGCTTCGCTTTGGTGATTGTCCAAATGACACTGTTGGTTGCCCAACAATGTCACTGCTTCCAAAGTTTTTAGGTGGACAGGGAATTGGACTCGGAACACACCCATTTGGTCAAGATGACATTGGACGCGATTTCTTTGCACTCGTCATGAAGGGCACACAACGCTCACTCTCGGTAATGTTTATTATCGGTGGCATGGCTGCAACCCTTGGAATTATTGTTGGATCAATCTCTGGTTTCTACCGCGGCCGCATCGATGCGATTTTGATGCGCTTTGTGGACTTCATGATCACAATCCCAGTAATCATCATCGGCTCTGTTATCGGCTACCGTTTTGGAAACCTGGGAGCAACATTCCTTGCTTTCTTACTTGGTTTATTTGCTTGGACCGGTCTTTCACGTCTGGTGCGCGGAGAGTTTCTTTCACTGCGTGAGCGAGAGTTTGTTGATGCCGCCCGTGTTGCAGGAGCGACAAATAAGCGCATTATCTTTAAGCACATTTTGCCTAATGCAATCGGCGTCATTATCGTTTCTGTGACACTATTGCTATCAGGTGCAATTTTGCTTGAAACAGCCCTGAGTTATATTGGTTTTGGTGTTGTTCCACCAGATGTTTCATTGGGACTTCTCATTAGCCAGTATCAGGACTCTTTCACAACACGTCCATGGCTGTTCTGGTATCCAGGTCTATTCATCATCTCTATCGCCTTAAGTATTAACTTTATTGGCGATGGTTTGCGCGATGCCTTTGATCCACGTCAGCGCCGTCGTATCTCTAAAAAAGAGCGCCAGGATTCAGCAACAGCTAGAAAGTTGGCACAGGCCAATGATTAATTTCCTAGAAAAAGGAAGCTGCTGCGCCGATAAGAATCAGAGCCGCGAAGATATACAGAGCGGTGTTATCGCTAATGACTTCAAACTCAATAGCTCCAGTACCAGTGAACTTCTTTCTTCGAACGTTGGCCATGTAGGCACAAACACCCGAGTCACTTTGAAGCGAGTCACCCACACGTCTAGGACTGTCGGCTCCGGGAAGAAGGTCAGTCTTGTTCATTCTTCTACTGTGTCGACCACTCGGAGCTGGAGCAGCCCAGGCGTAGTAAGTCCGATCCTTAATCTGGATGGACATGCTGTACTTGGTCTCGATCTCCTCAACCAGATCCCACGTAGCGGTGATCTCTTTGGTTGGGTTAACAATCTTGATACCTTCATCAAAGAGCAGAACATAGGGCTTGAGGAAGAGCAGATAAGAACCGAATGCACCTGCGCCACAGATACCAATCGTTACCAGGATATCTCCGCCGTAGAAGAAGCTTTGAATTATAAATCCGAGAAAGAAAACGATAAGAACCCAGCCGCTAGCAATGGCGCTACCGGGTCTGAACTTTTCGACGTTAGTCATTGCGCAAGTTTCTCACAGATGGGGTCAACCAAATGAGTAAGCCAGTCTTAGAGATCAAGGATTTTAATGTTGATTTCTGGGTAGATGGAGTTTGGTACCCAGCTGTTATCGGTATGAATCTCTCACTTGAGCCAGGAAAAGTTACTGCCATTGTGGGTGAATCAGGTTCTGGTAAATCAACGACAGCCCTTGGTTTGATGTCACTTCTGGCTTCAAATGCCCGTATGACTGGATCTGTAAAAGTTAAAGATCAAGAGATGCTCAATGCCAAAGCAGTGACTCTTCGCAGATTCCGCGGCAAGGAAGTTGCCTATATTTTCCAAGAGCCAATGACTGCTCTGAACCCTATCTACACCATTGGTTTCCAGATCATGGAAACACTTCGCAATCACTTTGATATGGGTCCAAAAGAGGCTCATGCTCGCGCCGTTGAATTAATCACCATGGTGGATATTCCAGATCCAGAGAAATCAATTGATAAATATCCTCACCAACTCTCTGGTGGTCAGCGCCAACGCGCAATGATCGCTCAAGCACTTGCTTGTGATCCAGGCTTACTTGTTGCTGATGAGCCAACAACGGCGCTGGATGTAACAGTTCAAGCTGAAATTCTTGATTTAATGCGTGGCCTTAAAGACAAGCTCAACTCTGCCATTCTTCTGATCACTCACGACATGGGTGTTGTCGCCGATATGGCAGATCACATCCTTGTTATGAAGGATGGAATCACTGTTGAATCAGGAACTGCTGAGCAGATCTTTAATAAGCCAACCCATCCTTACACTCAGCAACTTCTGGGAGCAGTTCCAAAGCTTGGCTCTACAAAAAAGCGTGAACTTCCTTATAAGGAGAGCGCTAAACCAGCACCGGTTTTGAAGTTAGAAAATGTCACCATTGAATACCCAAAGCGTGGTCGCATCCCAGCATTTGTGGCCGTTAAGAACTTTAGCCTTGAGATCTATCCAGGTGAGATTGTCGGCCTTGTTGGTGAATCAGGTTCAGGAAAGACAACTGTGGGCCGCGCATCCATTGGTTTGCTTCCTATTAAGGAAGGCTCACTAGAAATTGTTGGCAAAGACATTAGCCATGCAACTCAAAAGGAGCTTTTCGCAATTCGCCGCCATACTGGAATTGTTTTCCAAGATCCTGCCTCTTCACTTAACCCACGTTTGCCTATCGGTGAATCAATTGGCGAGCCAATTTTCTTAGCGGGATTAGCAAAGGGTGCTGATTTAGCGCACAAGGTTGAAGAACTACTTGATCAGGTAGAACTGCCACGCAGCTATCGCAACCGTTACCCCCACGAGCTCTCAGGTGGTCAACGCCAGCGCGTTGGTATTGCCCGTGCTCTAGCTCTGACTCCAGATCTACTCATTGCAGATGAGCCAACATCAGCACTCGATGTTTCTGTGCAAGCAAGATTCCTTGACCTGCTGCAGGAACTGCAGGGCAAGTTGAACTTTGCTTGTTTGTTCATCAGCCATGACTTAGCTGTCGTTGACATCTTGTCCCACCGCATTGCCGTGATGCAAGATGGATTGCTAGTTGAAGTTGGCGATCGTGATCAGATTTTGAAGAACCCTAAAAATGATTACACCCGCCGCTTGATTTCAGCTGTGCCAGTTCCAGATCCAAAGGAACAACGCATTCGTCGTGAGGCTCGTTTAGCTGCTAAGAAGTAGATCCTTATGGATCTAGAGCTTCTGGTTTATTCACTCGACCTAGTCTCCACCTTTGCTTTTGCATTAGTAGGTGCTCGAGTGGCTGCCAATAAAGGCCTGGATTACGGCGGCATACTTCTGATTGCAGCCATTGCAGCCATCTCTGGTGGAACTTTGCGCAATATTTTTATAGGACAGCGCCCGCCTTGGATTCAATACCCCTGGCTATTTCTACCCATCATTGCAGCGGTTGTAATCACGATCGCAATTGGAAAGAAACAAGAAGTGGGCCGCTTTGCACTTTCCCTGGACACATTAGGTCTTGCTGTTGCAACGGTTTCTAGTGCCCAGTTTGCACTCACCAATGAGGCACCAGTATTAGCAGCCCTTGTCCTGGCCATTGTTGGCGCAGTATCTGGGGGATTGTTTCGAGATATTTTGTGCCAAGTCCAGCCCGTTCTACTGCATCGCGAAACAGTGGGCACGAGCGCTTTTGCCGGGGCTATTTTCTATATCGCTATGAGTTCACTTGGTATCAATGAAGGCGTTACTGCCTTGGTAGCAGGCCTTGCTGTTGTGGGTGTTCGTGAGATTTCAATCAAGTTCAATTGGAACCTGCCTAAAGTCATCTCTCGCTAGAGCTAATCTCTGGCCTGGCCACTGCGGTGTTTATAGCGGCCTAAGAAATCAGCTTTCATATCGGCAAAATTGCCATCTAGTAAGGCCTGTCGCATCTGATCAACTAGGCGCACGATAAAGCGCTCGTTATGGATTGTGGCAAGGGTTGAAGCGATGATTTCTTTACCGCGGAATACATGGTGCATATAAGCCCGTGTGTAGTGCGTACACGTGTAACAGTCACATTCATCGTCAATGGCCGTGAAATCGCGTTTAAAGGCGCTATTAGATAGGTTAAAACGCCCTTCCATCGTGTACACAGCACTGGTTCGTGCAATTCTGGAGGCTAATACGCAATCAAATGTATCTATGCCGTTTTCAACCCCCACAAAGAGATCTTCAGGAGCGCCAATGCCCAGCAGATGCTTAGGTTTATTTTCAGGTAGCACCTGATTAACCCAGGAAACGATTGTTCCGAGTGAATCTTTATCTAGCGCCCCACCAATACCAAAGCCATCAAAGGATTGCCCAGATGAAACAAGCCCACCTAAATCGGCCGCAGCTTTCTTTCGCAGATCTTCATATTGAGCCCCTTGGATAACCCCAAAAAGGGCTTGGTAGGGCTTAGTAGATCGCGCCTCTGTTAGCCGCTTGTGTTCATCTAAACAGCGCACGGCCCAGGCCAGAGTTCTATCCATCGCTAACTCTTGATAGCCGCGGGTGTTATGCAAGGTCGTGCACTCATCAAAGGCAAAGATGATGTCGGCCCCAATTTCATGTTGGACCTGCATTGAAACCTCAGGGGTGAAGCGATGCATCGAGCCATCAATGTGGGATTTAAAAGTCACACCCTCATCATCGACATGGGCCAGGCGTTCTTTGTTATCTGCAATCACATCATCTCGGCGAAATGTTTGGGCATCCATCGCTAATACTTTTTTAAATCCCACACCCAGAGAAAGAACTTGAAAGCCGCCAGAGTCAGTAATTGTTGGACCAGGCC
>Ga0207936_1000021_pt1 | contig 40124 bp, 40 predicted proteins | sample LakMenEpi19Nov10_FD_150715 | JGI IMG/M metagenome (GOLD analysis project Ga0207936, IMG submission 150715) | Freshwater microbial communities from Lake Mendota, WI - 19NOV2010 deep hole epilimnion (SPAdes) | ecosystem: Environmental > Aquatic > Freshwater > Lake > Epilimnion/Euphotic zone ... | reverse complement strand
TTCTGCCCATCAGCTGAATCCTCAACTGTAAAGACGATCAAAACAACTGCACCTATCAGAGGTACCAAGCCAATAAGTACCCACCAACCACTTCGGTTAGTGTCATGAAGACGTCTAATCAAAAGTGCGATAGCTGGAACTATGGTTGCCAGTATCCAGATCAATCCAATGATACCTCCACCGCCATTAGCGATAAAACGATCAGTGTCCCAGTTCATGAGAGCTAAATCAATCGGTGCTGCTATTAGGTTTGTGACAACTAGAAATAGTTGAACATACCAATACTCAGACCTACGAGCACGACCCTTGAAGTTTGTGTAGTTTGACCAGAAACTCTTTAAAGCTGTTCCAAAATTCACTTTGAACTCCGTTTTTCTTGGTGCTTGGACTAAAGCGCCTTCAGAATATCGTTGACTCTGTCCTTAGCATCACCGAAGAGCATCTTGGTGTTTGGCTTATAGAACAGGGGATTAGCAACTCCTGCATAACCTGAAGCCATTGATCTCTTGAAGACAATCACGTTCTCTGCTTCCCATACCTTTAGAACCGGCATACCGGCTATTGGGCTTGAAGGGTTCTCAGTTGCTGCAGGATTCACAGTGTCATTGGCTCCAATAACTAGAACTACCTGTGTCTTAGCTAAGTCGTCGTTGATCTCATCCATCTCAAGCACAATGTCATAAGGCACCTTTGCTTCAGCAAGTAGAACGTTCATGTGTCCAGGTAGTCGACCAGCAACTGGGTGAATTCCGAATCTAACTTCAACACCCTTTTCTCTGAGACGCTTAGTTAGTTCTGCTACTGGGTACTGAGCCTGAGCAACAGCCATTCCATAGCCTGGGGTGATGACTACAGTCTTTGCTGAACTAAGTAGTTCAGCAACAGATGCTGCATCGATTTCAGTGTGCTCACCGGTTTCTTCTTCACCCTGAGGTGCTGCTTCAATTCCGTAGCCACCAAAGATTACTGATACAAAGCTTCGGTTCATGGCCTTACACATGATGTATGAAAGGTAAGCACCTGAGGAACCAACTAGAGCACCGGTAACAATCAGCAGGTTGTTACTTAGTAAGAAGCCTGTTGCTGCAGCTGCCCAACCTGAGTAGCTATTTAGCATGGAGACAACTACTGGCATGTCTCCTCCACCGATGGATGCAACTAGGTGCCAACCAAGAGCTAGAGCCAATACTGTTACTGCAATAAGCAGGCTCAGATCAGGGGTAATCACATAGGCAACTGTTAGAGCTATAAAGCCAACTAGGGCTACCAGGTTGATATAGTTTCTTCCTGGCAGAATTAGTGGCTTTGAAGAAATCTTGGCCGATAGCTTGAGATAAGCAACTATCGAACCTGTGAAAGTGATGGCACCAATAAAGACTCCGATGAACACTTCAGCACTGTGAACAGCAGCTAGTTCTGGAGACATCTCTTTAGCGTGTAACGCTCCATTCCAACCAACCAGAACAGCAGTTAGACCAACAAAGCTGTGGAACAGGGCAATTAGTTCTGGCATACCGGTCATGGCAACAACTTTTGCTCGCCACAATCCGATCACACCACCAGCAATCAATGCGGCAACCAATAGTCCTAGACCGATGAATGTAGCTTCGCTCCATTGACCTGAGAAAGATAACCAGATAGATGCTGTCATGGCGATAGCCATACCAGCGATTCCATAACGAATACCAGTTCTACCGGTTTCGTGCTTACTAAGCCCTGCAAGGCTCATGATAAACAAAAGTGCTGCTGCAATGTATGCAGCGTTAGCTAAAGCTTGAGCAGTCATTATTTATCTCCTCTCGTGAACATCTTGAGCATTCGAGAGGTTACCGCGAAGCCACCAAATATGTTGATGCTAGCTAGAAGAACTCCAAGAGCTGCAAGTATTTGAACTAGCAAAATAGTGTCTGTGATCTGAAGAACAGCAGCCACCACAACAATGCCTGAGATGGCGTTGGTAACGCTCATCAAAGGTGTGTGCAGAGCGTGGTGCACTTTACCAATCACATAGAAACCAATAACCACTGAAAGCATTAGAACTAAGAAGTGCTCTGGCAGTGGAGCTGGAGCTAGAGAAACAATTCCGAACAACCCAGCTAAACCAACAGCGATAAGAGCTGATCTGGTTCTTGAAGACATTTTCTTCTTCTCTGGAATCACAACAGCTTCAGCAACTGCGGCAGCTGGAGCTGCGGAGACCTGAACCGGAGGTGGTGGCCAAGTAATCTCACCAGATTTCACAACAGTTACTGATCTCTGCACAACATCTTCAAAGTCAATAACCAGATTGCCATCCTTAGCTGGGGTTAGCAGCTTCAGAAGGTTGACAAGGTTTGTTCCATACAACTGTGAAGACTGAGCTGGAAGACGTGAAGGTAAATCTGTATAGCCAAGAATGATTACACCGTTCTCAGTAACAATCTTCTTACCGGCTACCGACCCTGCAACGTTTCCACCCTGTGCTGCTGCCATATCAACAATGACGCTACCTGGCTTCATTAGAGAAACATCTTTGGCTGTAATTAGAAGTGGAGCAGGTCTTCCTGGAATCAAAGCGGTAGTAATAATGATGTCAACATCAGCTGCCTGCTCTGAATAAAGCTCAGCTGCTCTTTGCTCATAGGCCTTGCTAGTTTCCTTAGCGTAGCCATCGCTGGATTCCATCTTCTCTCCAACTTCAACGGCTAGATACTGACCACCGATAGATTTGACCTGATCAGCTACCTCTGGTCTTGGATCTGTTGCTCTAACAATTGCTCCAAGACTTGATGCAGAACCAATTGCAGCAAGGCCGGCAACACCAGCTCCCGCTACTAATACTTTCGCTGGTGCTACTTTTCCAGCTGCTGTTACTTGACCTGTGAAAAAGCGACCAAACTCATGAGCTGCTTCAATAACTGCACGGTAACCTGCGATGTTTGCCATTGAGCTAAGCACGTCCATTGACTGTGCTCGAGAAATTCTTGGCACAGCATCCATTGCCAGTGCAGTAACACCCTGGGCTGAAAGTGCTGTCAGTAGTTCAGGCTTTAGGGCTGGGCTTAGAACACCAACCAATACTGAGCCTTTCTTGAGCAACTTGATCTCATCTTCTGATGGGGCATTCACTCTCAAAACAATGTCAGCACTCCAAGCATCGGCAGTTGATACAACCTTGGCTCCAGCTGCTTCATAAGCGGAATCTGGGAAGGCTGCTTTAGCACCAGCACCTGCTTCAACAACAACGTCGAAACCAAGGGATTTGATTACTTTTACTGTTTCTGGGGTGGCGGCTACTCTAGCTTCCGCCTGTGGCTCTGCGACTACGCCAATTAGGGACACGGTGCTCCTTATAGAAGATAACTTTCTCCCCAAGTCTAGTTGTTAGAGGGAGCAGGCTCTCCAGCTCAGGTGCTGGCTCTAGGACTTTTTGCGCTTGAAAATGCTCTTGAGCTTAGCCACTATTTTTTCGAGCCCCTGCATGCCTTGCTTATTGACTTCTTGAGCCCACTTGATCTCAAGGGCAAGGATAGAGAGGCCGAAGAAGATGAATAGGAGTCCAGGGCCTGGGGTAACCATCATGATTAGGCCAAGGATAAGAAGGATAAAGCCAACTACCATGGTCAGCACCCAACGAACAGGATGAGGCAACTTAGCAAGTATGCTCTTTATCTTTTGCAAGATATAACTCCTTATTCGATGTCTTTATTATGGCACTCAACAAATCAAAAGACGCTGTGAACTCCTTGCAGATTATTTGTGACTGTCTGAGGGGTTGACTTTGAAAACTGCGGGGTTGACTTGGATCTTTTATATGGTATTGTTTTGATATCATTTTGATATAGGAGAGAAAATGAAGGAAAGTAGCAAGAAACCAATCCCAGGCTCAATCATCTTCCTGTTGCATCTGCCTCTAGTTGCACTGATTGTTTGGAGCATCCAGGCACTATCAGTTGGAGATCTTGGAGAGAGTTATGTTTGGCTACCAATTGTGCTGATAACTGCCCTATCCATTGGCCTAGCCGGTTTCTATACTTTGCAGCCTAATGAGGCACGAGTGCTTATTCTTTTCGGTAACTACAAAGGCACCGTGAAGCAAGCTGGTTGGCACTGGGGAAACCCGTTCTACTCAAACAGCTCTCCTAGCTCTGAACTCAAGGAGCAGCGCAAGACCAAGATCACTTCTACCCAAGCAACTACTGGTTCAAAGCCTGACTCCAGGTTCAAGATCTCACTAAGAGCTAGAACTGAAGTTGGTGACACCATCAAGGTAAATGACAAGCGCGGTAACCCTATTGAGATTGCAGCAGTTGTGGTTTGGCGAGTGGCAAACACTTCACAGGCAGTATTTGAAGTTGATGACTACCGTACATACGTAAAGACTCAAATTGAGACTGCTCTTCGACATGTTGCTACTGGCTTTGCATACGACAACAGCGAATCAGGTGAACTATCTGGGGAACTAACTCTTAGAGGTAACCCTGAAGAAGTAGCAGCTGAACTTAGAAAAGATCTAGAGCAGCGTCTATCTGTTGCAGGTGTTGCAATTGATGATGCCAGACTTACCCACTTGGCTTACGCACCTGAGATTGCTCAAGCAATGCTTAGAAGACAGCAGGCAGATGCAGTTATCAGCGCAAGAAGAAAGATTGTTCAAGGTGCAGTTGGCATGGTTGAGTTAGCTCTTGCCGATCTTGAAAAGAGTGGTTCTGTTTCACTAGACCCAGAGCGTAAGGCATCAATGGTTTCAAACCTGATGGTTGTGCTTTGCTCAGAACGTGAAGCATCACCGGTTATCAACGCTGGAACTCTTTACAACTAATCATGACTGAGAAAAAAGCGATTCCGCTAAGGATATCTCCAGAGCTCTATACCGAAATCAGGGCCTGGGCCGAACAGGATCTTCGAAGTGTTAACTCACAGATTGAGTTGATTCTTAGAGATGCTGTTGCTCAAAGAGTATCTTCAAACAAGCTAGCGGCAGAGGTTAGAAAGATTCGCAAAGCAAACTAACCTCTGCCCCTTTGTAAGTAAAAAACAAGAATTTGGGCTTGATAGAATTTTCTTATTGTCAGACTGATGAAAGAAGTTCTGTGAAGGTATCCCTTAGCGAAGCCAAAGTTTTATTCCAAGTAGCCTATGCAGCAACAGTGACAATAGGCTTTAGTTACCTAATCGGGTTGGCGACACAACTAGACATCCTTCTGATCGCTGCAATCCCTTTGGGCATTCTTCTTGTAGGGCTGCTGTTCTGGCTTCCACCTAGAGCTCAACTTCTTTCTTGGGCCGCAGTTACTGCATGGCTTTTGTCCTCTGTCTACCTAGGTACTTCAGATATTGAGTACTTCATGTTGATTCTGGTATTTCTAGCTGCAATCGCAGGAGTCTTCTGGTCGCCATGGTTTATTGCTGCTATCTGGTTCATTCATCCGCTTTGGGACCTAATCCCTCGCGATCTTCCTGAGCATCAGCATGATTTACCTCTTGCCTGTTTGATGTATGACTTGGTAGTTGCCTTCTACCTAATGTGGCGCATACGTAAAGGATTCTTCAAAGAGGCTATCGTCTCCACTTCCTCAGCAAAGGGATTGCTCACCACTGGCCCAGGAAGAACACTCGGGGCTGTGGTTATGTTGTCAGTTCTAATAATTCAAATCATGATAGTTGGAATGGTTTCCATGGATCAGCTTTCGGTTTGGGTTGCTGCTCCAGTTGCCATGGCGCTTATTGCCAGCACTTTCTGGCTTCCAATCGAAGGCAAGAAAGTTTTCTGGCTAGTTTTTACAATGTGGACGGGAATGACTTTTGCTCACTCCGGAGAACTTCTCGAAATCCTGATTTTTGGACTCATGATCCTTCTTGCGGTTCTGGGCTTCAGAGTTTCCCTCTACTACTTTGGGATTGCATGGGTTTTTCACGCCTTCTGGGGCCTATTGCCAAGAGAGCATCTTTCCCATGACACAGCCATGCTGATGGGTCACTGGATGATTCCACTTGCTGGATTTATCTTCGAGCTAACAATCGGAGCTTACCTATTGTGGCTTGCAAAGAAAAACTCAAGCTCGGTTAAAGAATTAGGTACAGTCAACTAATTTCTTATTCGAACCTAAGTGCATCAATAGGTTCTAGTTTCGCTGCTTGCCTAGCTGGCCAAACCCCAAAGACGACTCCAACTAGCAAACTGAAACCTAAGGCTAGACCTATGGTGTCTAAGCGTATTGAGAATACCCAGTCACCAATAATGGCTAGGAAGAATGCTGCTATCTCTCCGAGGATTAGACCCACTACTCCACCAGCAAGAGAGAGCACGATTGCTTCGATTAGGAACTGAGTAAGAATGTTTGACTGCTTCGCACCAATGGCTCTTCTAACACCTATTTCTCTTGTGCGCTCTCGTACAGATACCAACATGATGTTCATGATTCCAATACCTCCAACAATCAAGCTGATTGCTGCAATGCCGGTAAGTAATAGTCCTAGCGTTGCAGTGATAGATCCAACAGCGGCTATCAGAGATGCTTGGTTAGTAATGGTGTAACGAGCAGTTGTATCTTCTCCTAGGCCATAACGCTCTCTTAGTAAGACATCTGCCTGCAGTTGAAGAGTGTCGACCTGTTCAGGAGTATTAGCTTGAATAACAATACTTGAGACGTATGGATACTGGCTGAATAGTTTTCTAGCTGAGTCAATAGGCACATAAACTCTTCCAGAAGTTCCAAACCCCGCCTGATCATCCAAAACCCCAACTAGCCTGAAATCTTGTCCGTTGAGCTTCACTGTTTTTCCGAGCATGTCACTAGTTAGACCAAGGTCATTAGCAGCATCTGCTCCAAAGACAACGTCTTTTGCTGTTGCTGCAAATGAACTACTAGATAGATATGAGCCAATAGCAATCTCCGGTTTTACTGCTTCGAAGTATTTGGCGGAGACTCCAACCAGACGAGCGTTCACTCGGTTATCAACAGTTGCGATAGTTCCCTGGTTCTGTGATTGAACAAACATCACTGATACGTTCTCTAAAGCACCAAGTGCTTCAGCATCCTGTTCAGTTAGAGAATCAGCAGCTAATGCTGTGATGTTTAACTGATTGGTGCCAAGGGTCGCTAATGACTTATTGATTCCTTGAGAAGCTCCATCAACGATAGATGTCAGAGCAACAATTGCTGCAACACCAATAACAACACCGAGCATTGTTAGAAGTGATCTAATCTTGGTGGCCCAGATTCTATTTAGGGCAAGAGCTGCTGTTCCTAGTAGTCTCATCTTGAACCTCGTTCATCTCGTTCAATCTGACCATCCCTGAGGAAAACTCTTCTAGGAGCGCTGGCTGCAATATCTAAATCATGGGTAATCAGGACGATGGTGCGACCATCTCTATGTAAATCCTTTAGTAGTTCGATAACTGCTGCCCCTGTTTTGGAATCAAGGGCACCAGTTGGTTCATCAGCTAAGACAATGTCAGGGCTTGTCACAAGTGCTCTAGCGATAGCAACTCTTTGCTGTTGCCCTCCAGATAAACGATTCCTATCAAAGTTCAATCTGTCACCAAGACCAAGCTGAGTCAGCATCGCTGCTGCTTTGCGCTTAGCTTCTCTAGGGCTAACACCTTGATACAAGAGTGGAGCCATAACATTCTCAATGGCTGTGGTGTTTGGAAGTAGTTGGAACTGTTGAAAGACAAAGCCAATAGCTTTAGACCTAAGGCTAGTTAGTTGGTTATCGGTTAGTTCATTAGTTGAATCGCCTGCGATTTTCACAGAGCCTTTACTTGGTCTATCCAGGCAACCAATTAGGTTCATCATGGTGGACTTACCACTTCCCGAAGGACCTACGATAGCGACAAACTCACCCCGTTCAATAACTAGGTCAACACCATCAAGAGCTGTAGTTACCTGATCGCCAACTAGATAATCTCTTCGAACTTTATCTAAGCGAACAACTTCATCAGCCATTGTTTCCGGCTCCACGTGGAGGACCGAATTGGATTTCAGCAGGAATCTTTCCATCAATGCCAGTGATGACTAGATCGCCTGCAACAACGCCAGAGGTAATCTCAACCAAGCTATCGCCTCTAATGCCTAGGACAACTTTCACAGTTTCAACTTCTGATGCTCCACCGGAATCATTTCTAAGAATTTGAACTTCTGGTAATTCACCAATTAGAGCGCTCATTGGAACTGCTAGAACATCATCAGCTCTTTCCACTTCAATCTCTGCAGTTGCGCTCATGCCAAATCTTGCTCCTGCTGGAATTTTCTTCACTTCAACTAGAACCTCATACTGCTTGATACCGCTAACCGAATTAGCAACCTGGCCGATAGAGATAACAGCACCTTCGAAGACAGCATTGATGGCATCAAGCTCAATAGTTGCCTTCTGGCTTAGATCCAAAAGATCCGCATCGTATTCACTAGCGAATACAGAAACGATTGGCTTGTTGCTTCCGATAGAAACAACCTGACCAGATGTTCTAAGTCCTTCTGCTGTGTCAACAGTTCTAACCACTCCAGCTGATTGGGCTGTCACTCTGGTTTTTAGACCGAACTGATTTCTATAGGTGAACAGCAGATCACCATCGGCAACTTTGTCTCCTACTGAAACTTCAATACTGCTAATCTCAAGGCTTACCCCAAACTGAGCAGGGATGGCTATTGAGCCATTAGCTGCTAACTGAACAGGCTGTTCACTTGGGCCGTAGGCAAGTAACTGAGTTTCTGCTAGTTGACCATTGGCAGCAACAGTCTTCACAACAGATGTTGGGATGACCTCGTAGGTCTCAAAGTTAGATTCTCTAGTGAGAACTCGATTGGTTATTAGACCAATCACAACAATTAGCACCAACGCTATGGCGGATAACCAGATCCAACGCTTTTTACTCATCTAACTAGTTCTCCCTGTGTCTAGGCTTCTACCCCTAATCTCTCACATAAACCTAAGAGTTACCTGCTAGAAAGATGGTTGTGCATGTGGGCTATGGCTCAATAGCGAGGTTGCCTAGGTTCTCCGTAGTATTTGACTATGCCAATAACGATAAGACCAGTGGAACTGAAGGATGCCGATGACTGGCTCATTCTTTGGGCTGGATACCTCGAGTTCTATAAGACAGAGATATCTGAAGAGCAGACCCAGCTGACTTGGCAAAGACTAAATGATTCAGGTGTTGGTATGTGCGGGCTAGTTGCTGAATTGGACGGGAAAGTAGTTGGCCTAGCCCACTACTCCTTTACTTATTCCAGTTGGGCCAAAGCACCACATCTTTATCTTGAGGACCTCTTCGTAAATCCTGAACATCGAGGTAGCGGTATCGGTAAAGCTCTCATCATTGCTCTAGAAGAACCAGCTAAGGCTAGAGGTTCAGAGAAGATTTACTGGGAAACCCATAAGGATAACAAGGTGGCTAGATCCCTGTATGAAGGAATAGCTGAGTTATCTGAGTTTGTGACCTATAGCCGAGAAGTGAAGTAGGACTTAGTCCTCTTCTTCCTCTTCCTCTTCCTCGTCAACTCTTGAGGCTGGCTGCAAAGTGTTTGTTCCACTCAGAGTTCCTAGTTTGAAACTAGCAAGAACATTAGTTGGGCTTGATTCGCCACCGTGCTGACCAGTGAATGCAGCTGTTGCATCCTTCCCACATAAAGCAGTTATAGCTGCTGCTCCTCCTGGGTGTGATGAAACATAACTAGTTAGGTCATAGACGTTTTTGTTTACTAGCCCCCAACAACTTGCTCCTGAATTATGCGTCGCAATCTGAGCAGAGGTGTATGTCTTTGCAACTGGATCAGGATCTGTTGATGCAGCTAGTGCTCCAAGCTTGAAACCAGCAAGAACACTTGTTGGAGTTTGCTGACCTGAGTGTTGACCTGTGAAGGCAGCTGTTCCATCTTTACCGCAGATTGCCTTGATGACAGCTGAGCCACCAGGATGTGATGAAACGTACGTAGTTAGGTTGTAAACATTCTTGTTCACAATGCTCCAGCAGTCCGATGCTGTGCTGTGTTTAGCAACCTCAGCTTTTGTGTAACCACCAGCAGTAGGTTTTGGTGTGGTAGTTGGGGTTGGTTTAGACGTTGGCTTAGGTGTTGTAGTTGGAACTGCGCCAATCTTTCCAATCTTCAGAGCAGCAAGTGCGCTGGCAGGAGCCATCTCTGCTGCGTGCTGAGACTTGAAAGCCTGAGTAGCATCTGTGCCACAAAGATTAGTCAGAACACCTGAACCACCTGGGTGCTGCTGAATGTATGAGGTTAGGTCATAGACCGAACCTTCGACAGTGATCCAACAGTCCGTTGCCTTGTTGTGTTTTGCAACCTGGGCTGCGGTTAGGCTTGTTCCGAGAGTCTCTGAATCAGTAGGTGTTGGACTAGGGCTGGCATCTATTGGGCCAATTCGTTTAGCCCAGGTTGCTTCTGCTCCAGTGTGGCCAACAAAGTAGGTCAGTGCCGACACAGAAACAATCGCCGCTACAGCAACTCCAGCCGCTGCTTGAATCATCCACTTAGGGCGATCTGACTTCTGTAGAAAATAGAACGCTACTCCAACAGCCAAAAGACCGACGGATGCAGGGAAAAGGATCTCGCCTAAATCTTCGTGGGTCCGAGGCTCCCCAACCCGCTCTCCTAGAGCAGCACCAGACTCTTTAGCGATGAATGTAAATACTGTTGCAATCGATAACCCAATCAGCGTTAGAGGTAAATATGCTTTTCTCCAATTAGGGACAAAGATAAGAATCCCTAGAGCTAGTGCTGAAAGCGGCAGAAACACAACAGCAACGTGAACGGCTAGCGGGTGAACTGGCAGTCCACCTATTGTGTCAAATAGGGAGGTTTGGAAAACTGAAATGCCCATCATTTAAAGATACTCCTGCTTTGGTTTGGTTACCTGACAAACCTGTGCTGGTTTGATGGCAAGACACTGTTAGCAATCGCTCCGTAACTGCAGACACTGTTTACCGCCATCGCTATCGAATTAGCCAGTTATGTCATGAAAACAAGATCTAAGACTGAAATAAGACTGTGATTATTGGCCGCTAATTATTGGGTTCAAAAACCAGTATTTGGGCTAGATTTCGAACATGGCTAAACAAAGAGATTCGAACCACAATGTAATGATTCCCGGCCGCTGGGTTGAGCGCGTCGAAGAACTGTTTCACGTTATTCTTGGAGTCTTTCTTCTGGGTATTGCGGTAGCGGCACTTTATTACTCTGTAGTGAGAGTATTTGAAACAACTCCGTTCTTCCCAACTGGAATGATTCAAGCAATCAACGACATCCTATTTATCATCATCATTCTTGAGATTCTAAGAACTGTTGTTGCTAGATACACAGATGGTGTATTCCAGTTGCAGAACTTCCTCATAATCGGTGTGATCGCAGCGGTGAGACACATCCTCACAGTTGGTGCATCGATGACGCTAGCTTCTGGAAAATCACAGGCTGAGTTCGATAGAGCTGTAATTGAGTTAGGTATCAGCACAGCGATTGTTATTGGCTTGGTGTTTGCCATTTTCATGGCTAAAGCGTCGAATAATTTCAAAGCCAAATAAGTACTTTGTAAGGCCCCGATAGAGTATTGGAATGACTAAGAAGTACGCTCTGCTCGATGGCGGTCTCGCGACTGCTCTCGAAGATCTTGGTAACACATTCACATCTGAACTGTGGACCGGTGAGTTACTAAAGAGCGCTCCTGATCAGATTCGGGATGCCCATGCTGCTTTTGTCAAAGCAGGAGCAGAAATCATTATTACCTCTACCTACCAGATTTCATTTCCTGGTTGTATTGCCAAAGGTTGGACTCATCAAGAAGTAGTCGATGCTCTGAAGCTTTCCGTTGAACTGGCAAGAGATGCCAAGGCCCCTAAGATAGCTGCATCAATTGGTCCATATGGAGCGTATCTAGCTGATGGCTCTGAGTATCGAGGCAACTATGACGTTAGCGATGAAGAACTAAGAGAGTTTCACAAGGAACGACTTGAGATTCTGATTGCCTGTAAACCTGACTACCTAGCGATTGAAACTATTCCAGAGATCAGGGAAGCGAGAGTGTTACTCCAGCTACTGAAAGACCTAGGCAACACGATTCCTGTTTGGATTGCTTTCTCCTGCAGAGACGAACTATTACTTTGTTCAGGTGAGACATTCAAAGAGGCAGCCATAGTCTCCAAAGAACTAGGTGCGAACTATGTTGGCATCAACTGCACGAGTCCTGAATTTGTTCAAGGTCTGCTGGGATCAGCACAAGGCTATGGGCCTTTTGTTGTTTATCCAAACGCAGGTCGCGTATGGAATGAAAAGCTAAAACGCTTAGAAGGATCTTCAGTAAAGCTCTCTACTAAACACATTGAACAGTGGGCTAGTTGCGGAGCCACCATTATTGGCGGATGCTGCGGTATCGGTCCTAAAGAAATTTCAGAAGTGAGCGCCTAAGGATTCTCTTAGAGCCCCATGCGGCAGAACTCATCGACGTTCTTGGTACTTCCAGCAACTACCATAAGATCGCCTGTTTCAATAACAGTCTCAGGAAATGATGGCTGATAGCTTCCATTAGCTTTCTTAGTTGCAACAACAGTCACTCCGTGTTGAGATCTAAACTTTAATTCAGCAAGGCTCTTGCCATTGAACAGCTCTGGTGCCTCAGTCTTGACCATTACATAGTCTTTATCAAGCTCAACGTAGTCCAGTGATTCTCCTGAAACCATGTGAGCAACTCGCTTACCCATATCCATTTCAGGGAAGATAACGTGGTGAACACCTAGTTGTTCCAGGATTCGACCATGGGCTGTACTTGTTGCCTTGGCCCAGACTTGAGGAATGCCGAGTTGAAGGAGAAGAGAAGCAGTCAGAATGCTGGACTCGAGATCGCTACCAATAGCAACAACAGCAGAATCAAAATCTTGGATACCAAGTTCACGAAGGGCAGCCTCGTCTGTCGTGTCAGCCTGAACCACATCTGTAAGTTCGCTGGCTAGGCTCTGCACGATACGCTCATCCGCATCAACACCCATTACTTCGCGACCGCCCTTAACCAGTTCCCTGGCCAGAGATGTTCCAAAGCGACCTAGTCCTATGACAACAACGCTTCTTGCGTCGACTTTGTTAGTTGCACTTCCTTTTTTACGGTTAGGCAATTTGTTCTCCATTCAGGTGTTCAATTTTGATTGCGTATGACTGTAAATCACTAGTTAATACTAGGTTCACGATAGAAGTAATTGGGTAGGTAGGTAAATTAGCCAATCAGTGGGCTCTCTCTTGGGTATTCGAAGTGTCGCTTAGTCTTTCGAAGAGCTAGAGAAGTAGCAACCACGATAGGGCCAAGACGACCAAAGAGCATCAGTAGGGATAGCAGGAACTTTGCGTGCTGAGGCAGATCTGCTGTTATTCCAGTTGAAAGACCTACTGTTCCAGCTGCGGATATGATTTCAAAAAGTAGCTGGTCAGTGCTGAATTGAGTAGTGAACCTAAGTAGGAGCAGAGACCCAATAATTACCAAAGAGTAAATAGTCAAGATTGTTAGCGCTTGACGTTGCATAGATCTAGGTAATCTGCGGTTACCAACATTCACTGCAGCATCTCCCCTTATCTCAGTTAGAACTATGTAGAACAGGACTACCGCAGTTCCAATCTTGATACCACCGGCTGTTGAAGCACTCGCTCCACCAATAAACATCAAGATGTTCATCCCAATCCAAGTACCAGAATCCATAGCAGCTGTGTCAATCGAGTTTAGGCCAGTGGATCGAGTCATAGAAGAAGTAAACATGCTGGAAACCAGCTTCTGGAATGGATCCATCATGCCTAGTGTTGCTGGGTTATTCCATTCAGCGATGGCTATTCCCGAAGCTCCAACTACAAGTAGAAGTAAGCTGGCCCATAAAACAATCCTTGTGTTTAATGACCATTGTCGAGGCATGCTGTAATCGGCTTCTTTAGAAAACATGACATACATTCTCAGTTTCAATCTGTCACGTAGTTCTGCCAGAACAGGAAAACCGAGCGAAGCCATAGTAGCAATAATGAAGACTGGATAGATTATCCAACCATCGCTTGCAAAGCGAATCAGGCTATCTGTGTATAAAGAGAAGCCTGCTTGGTTGAAAGCGGTGATGGCGTGAAAAGCACCGTGCGCAAGTGCCTCATCAACTGGGTATTGATATTCGGTTAGGAACCTGAAAAACAAAAACACAAAAAGAACGAGTTGGAAGAAGATCATGAGCTTCGCAATGTTCTTGAGCAAAGACTTAACATCTGACTGCTTAGTCGCTGAAGACTCTGAGAAAACAGAAAGCCTACTTCTCAGTGAAATCTTTCCTTCAAGCAGGTAACCAACTAAGGTTGCGAAACCAATGATTCCAAATCCACCGATTTGAACCAACAGTGCCAGGATAACGTGACCAGTAGTAGACCAGTGAACGGCAGTGTCGACGGTAGCTAAACCAGTAACTGTGATTGCGGAGGTAGCGACAAAGAGTGCATCAAAAAAGTTTGTGACTGTTCCTGTGTTGGAAGACATCGGCATCATTAAAAGGGCTGTGCCTATGAGAATAAGAACCGTGAAGGCTATCGCAATCAGCTTGGTGGCCGATAGCTGTGAAAGAGTTTTCATCGCAGGGTCTAATCTATACCTCTTGGCAAACTTACGCCTTGTTAGCGCTGTAATCTTCTAAAACTAGGCCCACAATAGCCTTGGCTGCACTTAGTTCGGCTGGCCTAACAGCCTTCATTAGCGCTTGTATTTCATCAGCTTTGGCAGGCAGAGTTCCAATTCTCACTTGTTCAACTGCTGCAAAAACCTGCTCGGCTGTGTTAACTGTGACTGATGTTTCCTCAGCAATCTTGCCTAATGGAGAGAATTCCCAGTGGCCCTGTTTCGCCCAGAAAATCACAGGCCTTCTAGTTACCAATGGATACTCGGCGATAAATGAAACACCATCGGTGATCATGGCATCAGAAGCCAATGCCAGCGCAGTAAAGGCCACTTCAATCTCAATTGCGGTGTTTTCAAGAGAATCCCATTTCTCCCGCCAACTCTGTAATTCTTCTGGGCTCATCAGATTTTCCCCAGTGAGAGTACCTAGCAGGAATGGATGCGGCCTAAACACAATATCTATCTCAGGGTGACTCTTGGCATACTCGAGCATCGCATCTTTTTGATCAATGAAGTGTCCGAAGTTCAACCAAATCGGAGTGTAGCTGTGATGAGGTGCCCAAATCAATCTGAATGGCTTTGAGCCGTCGGAAAGAATTCTATGCAAAGGCCAAACTGGTTTGACCTTGTCTTTTGCCTCTAGGAGTGCATCAATCTTTGGTGTCCCTGTAAGAAAGGCGTGTTCACTTCTTCCTAGTGTGCCAAAAGCTGCCTTAGTGTCTTCATCTTGGAGGAAGACCATGTGGGCAAGCCTGTGGGTCGGCTGCGTGTATTGGTGAAGAGCAACTCCGTCAACACTTGGTTCAGCAACGAGTGATGTGGAGAAGTAGGGGATGTAGCAAACCTTAGTGAACTCCACCAGTTTGTGTATTTGATAGTTTCTTTTGTAATTTCTATGCCACGGGTAATTCAGGAAAATGTAGTCCGGAGAGAGTTCTCTAAGCCTTGCTAAACCGTCTTTACTTTTCTTGAATTTGAATCTCTCATGCTCGATTCCTAAAGAATCTAGATAAGCGCTAACCAGCTTTTCATCTCTGAACTTTTCATAGCCGGTGAGTTTTCTAGGCATAGATATAACCAGTGGATCAAATCTCTCATCTGCTTTCATCTGTTTATAAACAGCATCGAATGCATCCCAGGCCTCGAAGTAAAAGGTTAGAAAGATGACTCTTATTGGTTTAGCCATGTTTAGGCACTTCTAAGCATTAGAACGTACTGACCGCCACCTTGGGTTATGTCTACAGTAAATTTCTGGTCAGGAGCAAATCTAGAGAGTCGATCCAGTAGCCACTCTGCTGCGGCATCAGCATCTCGTTTATCAGCGCAACGACCAATGGCTTCCTTGCCGCCTTTTTTCAACAGTCGCTCAACAGTCTGAATGATTGGAGCAGGTTCAAAGACCATTAGGTCCTGACGCCATTGAATAACCGGGTCTATCTTGCCCTTCATGGTGTTACATGCTCGGTGAGCTAAACGTTCAACTGCCTTCTCACCCTTTTTGGCTTTAACCACAAAGAAGCTATCTGCACTAGGGCCTAGATCACCGTTTACTGACCCTTCAGAGTCAACAAGCTCATCGCAAAGCCAACAGGTCCAGTTGTCCCTCGCGCCTACGCTGTCTAAATCACTCATTGAACAAGGTTACGCCAATTCCATCAAATAAAATTAGGTGTAACAGCTGAAAGGAAATTCAATGGCTGAAAAGAAAAAGGCCGAAACTTTCACAGCAGCAGAACGCCAAGCCATGAAAGACAGAGCGGCTGAGGCTAAGCGTGCAGCCAGCGCTGAAGCCGATCTAAAGGCATTCATGGAGAAGGTCAACAAGATGCCTAAGGAAGAGAAAGAAATGGCTCTGCGCATCAAAGCCCTGGTAGAAAAGCACGCTCCTCACCTAGTCGCTAAGACCTGGTACGGAATGCCTTCTTTCTATACTCCAGGTAAAACTGGCAAAGTAATCATCTTCTTCCAGAACGCAGGAATGTTCAAAGCTAGAGTCTCAACACTTGGCTTCTCGGAGCACTCCACTCTTGACGACGGCAATTTCTGGCCAACCTCATTTGCTCTAATCAAACTCACCCCTAAGGTTGAGTCTCAAATCAAAGAGCTCATCATCAAAGCAGCTCAATAGATTTCTATAAAACTAAACCCCCGAAGAATTACCTTCGGGGGTTTAGTTATTGAATCTTTAGCTGACTAGAAAACCTTTTTAGTGGTTGTCTTAGACAAAGTCATTGCAGATCCCTTTGAGTTGGTTGCAGTAACCATAACTCTGATGAACTTGCCCTTGTCTGTTTTGCTCAACTTGTATGTGCTTGTTGTCTTACCGGAAATGGTCGAACACTTCGCAGAAGAAGTTGGCTTTGCCTTTAGGGCAGTCTTACCAACAACTACACAGCGGTACCAAGTGTACTTGTAGGTCATTGGAGATGTGCCTGTCCAGGTACCCTTAGTTGCACGCAGGGTAACGCCAACTCTAGGAGTTGATGTAGATACTGTTGCACCAGTCTTCACTGCAGGCTTCACAACTACTGGCTCTGGATCTACTGGATCCTCAGGGTCAGTGATATCAATCTGAGGAGTAACAGCACCGTTCACTGCAACGTTGTCAACGTAGTAAACCTGGTTATCAGCTTCGACCTGGAAGTCAGGGAAGATAACCAGCTTGTTGTACTTAACCAGTGCTGACCAGTTAGGTGCAGTTGATAGATCGAATGACATGTTGTTCCAGCCTGCGTTTGCATTCTGAATCATTTCAACCGCCATGGTCTCACCGTTGAACAGCTGGATGGCAACTGGGCTGCCGCCCTTAGGTGAGTGGTAGTTGAAGGTAACCAACTTGTTTGATTCGTTGCTGTAACGGAAAGAACCGTCGGTGCTAACCAGAGCATTCAAACCAGCCCATGGTTCGCCAGACTTAGTGATTCCTAGAACGCTGCCGCCAAGTCCACCTGCAGGAGCTGCAACAATAGCTGCTGTTGCTCCACCGAATACACCCTGTGGCTTCTCACCAGTAGCTTCAGATGCGTTTAGAGCACCTAGGCTGTCTGAACCTTCATAGGTTAGAAGTGTTGGGGTAGGTTCGCCAGCGCCATTGTTTCCGCCGCCGCCATTGTTACCACCGCCACCATCGCCACCGCCACCGCCACCAGGCAGTGCAGCTCCGACTGCGCCATTGAAGGCTAGGTCATCTAGGTACCAAGGGTTGTCGCTTCCATTTCCTAGGAAGTCAAAGAACACGATCGCCTTTGCATAATCCTGAGTCAGGTTTCCACCAACTTCGAAGTTGAAGCTGTATGTCTTCCAACCCGCAACGCTAGTGTTTCTAACTTCAACAACCTGAGACGGATGTTCAATGCTTTCGAGCTTGATCATGATGATTTTTCCAGAAACTGGAGAATGAATGTTTGCCTTGACAACAAATGACGAAGCAGAAATCAAAGATGCTGCACGGGACTTAGTAACCAATAGAGTTCCAGCAGTGTTACCTGTTGTGACGACCTTTAGAGCTTTGGTTGAACCAATTGACCCTTCAGCAGGTGCATCGGTAACAACGCTAGATACAGCTCCGTTGAAGTCAATGTTCTCGTAGCCAGATGTGTCGTTTGACTCAAAGTTCACAAGAGTTGATGGATTTGAGCGCTCTTCTGGAACGATAACTTCATCGCCAGAGCGTGCACCTGGGAATGAGATGTTGTCAACGTACCATGTGGTTAGCGGCTTGTTGTCCGCATTCCAAACCATGTTGCAACCAATACCAAAGAAGTCAGGCATAAGCGCAACTACGTTGTAGTTCTTCGATGCGATGTACTCAGCTGCGTAGTTGAAGGTTAGTGTCTGCCAACCTGATTGCACACTGAGTTTCTTCTCAATTGCAACACCTGGGCCTTCAAGCTTCATAACGAAACAACGACTCTCTGCATCTGGTGAGTAAACAGAAATAGAACCGGTCTTGTTGACGCTTGAGATGAAGCTAAAAGATGATGGCATCTCAATCTTGGTTCCAGCCCAAGCCTTGATCTTTGTATCTACCTTTAGAGCCTTGCCAGAAGTGAATCCCTCGCCAGCAGGCTGGTCCGATACAACAGTTCCGACACCACCGTCAAAGTCAACGCCTGTGTAGGCCGACATTGCATCGAAGTTTTGTGTGTAAGGTTCTGCGGCTGCGTTAGCAGCAGACATTCCTAGAGTGATTAGTGGAAGAGCGAGCAAAGTCGCTAGCGTTTTGCGAAACATTGATACCTTTCAGGATTTACGTTTCGCACAAAACGTAGGTGTTCTTACAGCCTAGCGATATAGCCGCCCTAATCCTGAGTATTGCCTTTCTGGAACGTAACGATTTGGACAGCAAAGGCTAGCAAAAGCCTGTGAGTGACTAGTCTTCAGGTAAGAAGGTATTGGGAGGTTCATATGAAGAAATGTTCGAAGTGTGGGGCTGATTCTGTTGGGGAAGAGCGATATTGTGCGAACTGTGGGGCTGATGTATCAGTAAATAGAGTCGGAGTAGTTGGCAAATGGCTATCTGGAGGTGGCTGCCTCCTAGCTCTATCCCCTATCGCTATTGCCTTGTTGGCAACACCTATCGGGGGAAACATGTTTAGTACCGGTGGTGACGGCGGCGGAGCAGCGCTGTTCTTGTTGATTGTGAGTCTGCCGGTTGGGCTCGTGGTTTCTGTAGTGGGACTGGTTCTGTGGCTAAGTAATAGGAGTAAGAAGTAGTTCTTTACTTCTCATAGAACATGGTCTTGAGGGGAACTCGGATGATTCGATCATCTTGAGGGTTCTCTCCACCTCGAGACCAGCCTCCTCGTCCATCTTTATTGCTGGTTAGAAGCCATAACGTTCCATCTGGAGCGAGGGTAGCTTTTCTCAATCTTCCGAACTTGCCTTTGAAGAATTCTTGAGGTTCACCCAATTTCTTGTCTCCAATTACTGGGATAACCCAAAGCTTCCCGCCCCTAAGACAGGCAGCGATTAGCGAACCTTTAACATACGTAATCCCACTGCAAGCAGCTTCTGATGGATGCCATGTGAAAACTGGAGGTGTAAATCTTGAATCAGATACTAACTCTTTAGTTGAAGGCATGGTTGGAATGTTTGGAGTCGGTGCAGGCTTATCGGCTGTGCCCTGTTCATTAGATCCGAGGTTTCCTGGCTCTAGAGGAGTTTCAACAAACTTATAAAAACCCTCGGCAATCGGCCAACCGTAGTTCTTACCTTTTTCCATGAGGTTTATTTCATCCCAGGTATCTTGACCGAACTCAGTGGTCCACATATTTCCGAAGTCATCCCAAGCCATTCCCTGGGTGTCTCTAAGGCCTTTAGCCCAAACTAAAGAGTTTTTGGGATTATCTTCAGGAATAGTTCCATCTAGATTCACTCTAAGAATGGAACCAGCTAATCGATCCCAGTTCTGTGAAGTTACACCTTTCATCCCTGAGTCACCTAGGCTCACCCAAAGTTTTCCATCAGGACCGATAGCTAATCTGCCACCGTTATGAGTTGTTGACTTACCGCTTCGCTCAATGCCTTTTAGTATCACTCTCTGGTTGGCGAGAGACCAGCCACCAGAATCATTTGTGTCCAAGTCATACTTCAGGATGCGGTTATCTTGCATGGTGGTGAGAAAGACAAACAAACTAAGTTTCCCGCCAAATCTGTCAGCGGCATAGGCCATACCTAAAGTTCCACCCTCACAGAACCTTTCACATGGTGGAGCTGTTCTAGTGAAGCCAACTTTGGAGAGCTTTAGATCTTTACTAATGAGAAGAATTGAGCCAGTGTCTCTTTCATCAACTAAAGCCTGGCCGTCTGGCAAGAACAATAGTTCCCAAGGAGCTTTTAGCCCTGTAACCAGCGTCTGAGTCTTACCGGTTGGCACAACGTATTTGATCTTCTCAACCTGGACAGTTGGGGTTTGATCTTTGATGGTCTCTGCTTTTGAAGTCTCGGATGTTGATGCAAAGACGGTTCCTAGGACAAGGGCAAAGACAATAACGAACTCAAAGAAAGGATCTCTTCTAGTCGCTTCTGGTTTAGGCATTTAGGGTCCTGAATATTCACTTAACTGTTCTATAGGGTGCAGAATACTTGAGTTTTGGTTGGTTGCTTCCAAGCCTTGCCGAGATACTCATCACTGTCTAATCTTTAAAGCCAGATTGGTTCAGTGATCTCATCGGCTAGAGAAACAAGATCTGCTGCTTTATAGCCAGGCCAGCCACTTAGTGGTTCAAGCCATCTCTCTGGGATTGCAGAGTATCCCCAACGAGCTCCAAGCAGTGCTCCTGCAATTGCAGCCACGGTATCAGTGTCATTCCCAACTCGGACAGCTTCATTGATACCAAGAACCAAATGTTCCGGTGTCTCAGTTGCAGTCGACATAATGGCTTTATAGGCAGCCTGAATCGCATGAATAACCCAGCCATTGTTTTCAAAATCAGAAGCATCGTCAGCTTCATCAGCTTCATCAAATAGATCATTCCAGTAGCTCTGTCTGAAAGTGGGAAGCTCGTTGATAGCCAACTGGATGCCATCGAAGTTTTCAAAGAGAATGGCATGCCTTATGGCCTTAGACCAAATTATGCAGGCTTCCCTACAGTCAGCATCAGCATGAGTTAGCGCACTAACGCTACTTGCAACTTCACCAACTGCTTCTGGATTAGATAGGTAGGGCAATGCAACAGGTGCGGTTCTCATTAGTGAACCGTTACCTGTTGCTTTCTCATTGTTGTCAACAAATAACTGTGACTGCTCTAGGAGTTGATCGGCCGTAGAGAAATCTTTTACTTTTTGGAAGATTTTTTCAGTTTGAATCCCTATACCGCGACCATCTTCTTTATACCAACGATGAAACTCCTTTGAAACTTCATCCAGTGTTACTCGAAGATCTGACCTACTGGCAGCCAACGCAACACCGATGGTTTGGGCCGTGTCGTCGGTAAATTCTCCAGCTTTGAATTGTCCCGTTGCTTTGAAAACAACTGGGAACTCCCAGCTAAGCGGAGGTTCAAACTCATAGCCTGCTCCAAGAGCATCCCCTACTGCAGTTCCAAGCAGTGCTCCTCGAGCTCTATCGAGAATTTGATCTTTGTTGTAATTCAAGTTTGGCCTAACTGAAGTATCGGATTAGCACATATGGCAGAGCCATAGCGGTAGAGACTACCGTTACTGGAATACCGTACTTAGCAAACTGCCAGAAAGTAATTTTATAGCCACTGGCGTAAGCAAGTCCAACAGCAACAACGTTTGCACTTGCGCCAACAATAGTCATGTTGCCACCAAAGTCTGCGCCAAAGGCAAGAGCCCACCAAAGACCATCATTAGTGATGCTAGAGATGGATTCATTTAGTTGTTGAACAACAGGTGCCATTGATGTTACGTAAGGAATGTTGTCAACAATTCCAGAAGCAATGGCTGACACAACAACGATTGCTCCTGCTGCCAATGCTCCATCATTTCCAACGAATGACGCAATTGTGTCGGCAACTATCTTCAGGGCTCCAACATTCACTAAAGCGCCCACCATAATGAATAGTGCTGCGAAGAACACGAGGGTTCCCCACTCAACATCTTTAGCAAATTGCTCAGGCTTGAGCTTACTTATCATCACCAAGAAACCAGCACCGACCATGGCAATCACTGATGGGTCTAGGTGCAGAACGGTGTGCAGAACGAAAGCAACAATAACCAGTATTAGCACAACAAGGCTCTTAACAAGAAGTGGCTTGTCCTTGATAAAGCTCCCTGGGTGAAGATCCATCACAGTCTTGCGATCTTCAGGGTTGTTCTTTAGATCTTTATTGAACATCAGAACGAGCATTGGAATGATTACAGCTAACACAACCAGCACCATCGGCGCCATGTGAATGAGGAAGGCATTGAAATCTAAGTCTGCCTTTGAAGCAATGATGATGTTTGGTGGGTCACCAATCAATGTTGCTGCGCCACCAATGTTTGAGATAAACACTTCGGCCAAGATAAATGGAACTGGGTGAACCTTTAGGTACTTGGCAACCATGATGGTCATTGGCACTGCCAGCATGATCGTAGTTACGTTATCTAGAAGAGAGGAGCAGAAGGCAACCAGTAGAAGTAGATATACGAATGCTTGGCGAGGACGTCCCTTGGCCAGCTGAATAGCTTTTATAGCTAGGTACTCAAATAGACCTGTCTTGTGGATGACACCAACGATGATCATCATTCCTAGGAGCAGGAATATTACATTCCAGTCAATTCCTGTTTCGTGGCTATAAAAAGCCGCGTCGGCATCGGTTGCGCCAATGATAATCATTACAGCAGCGCCGGCACAAACAACTGCTACTCGATTGATTTTTTCGGTTGCGATAAAGAAGTACGCAATTAGGAATACGGTTACAGCGGCAATAGTTAACATTTAATATCCAATCGGTTATAGGCAATTTACATTGCCGACCCGACTTCCCAGCACACCACTTACAGTCTAAGGCATGAGCATTGAGAAATGAACTGTCAACTAGGGTTGATTGGCTAGGCTATCTAAGTGCCTAAAACCAATGTTGCTGCGGCTACCAAATCACCTAGTTGGCTGTTCAACTATTTTGGCGCAGGCATAATCTGGGGTTCATCGTTCTTCTTTATCGAATTTGCTAACGAGTCACTTTCTCCCATTGGTTTAGCCTTCTGGCGATGTGTTCTTGGAGCAACAACTTTATACATTGTTCTTCTGTTGCGTAAGATTCGAATCCGTAAAGATCCGAAGTTCTTTATGCTTTGTTTCATAGTTGGTCTTTTCAACTCAGCTATACCTTTTGTCCTCTTCTCATTTGGTGGACACCATGTGTCTTCGGCCTTCTCAGGTATGGCTAATGCCATCACCCCTATTGCCACCATCATCGCTTTGCTAACTGTTTTTAGAGGTGAGAAGGTTACTAGAAACCAGATCATTGGATTACTTGTCGGTGTTGTTGGTCTATTGGTTCTTATTGGTATCTGGGAAGGTGTCCAGGCAGATTCCTGGCTGGCAGTTGTTGGCATCATCATCGCAGCTTCCCTTTATGGTTTTGGCGGACCGTTTATTAGAAAGTTTGTTGAACCTCGAGGCCATCCTCTAGAAGTTGCTGCTTTCGGTCAGATAGCTGCAGCTGCAGTGCTACTGCTACCTATCTATCTAACCCAGCCTCCAACAACCGGTCCTTTCACTTGGGAATCTAGTCTGTCAATTATTGTCCTTGGCGTTTTTGGTACAGGAATCGCATACACAATGTATTACCCACTGCTGAGACAGGTTGGTTCCGCAGTTTCGTCAACAGTGACACTTTTAGCACCAGTTGTCGCACTCACCCTAGGTGTGGTTGTCCTTGGAGAAAAACTTAGTTGGTTTGAACCAATAGGTGGATTAATTATCTTGATTGGTGGAGCTATTGCTCAGGGCTTGTTGAGAAGACGTAAATCTTTAGCTATGTAATTACTTGATGTTTACATCAAGTCTTAGTTCACCAACAGCTCCTTTGGGAACCACCGGAGCATTCGGTTGCACAGGTGCAATCAGTTTGAATTCTTTATCCAACTCAGGTCTTGTATCTGTCTCACCTTTATTAGGCCAGAACGCACACGCCCACTCTGCTTGAGCAGCAATGCTCAGTGAAGGGTTCACTCCTGGGTTAGCTGATAGTGCAGAGCCATCAAGAATGTGTAAGCCTGGTTGACCGAATGCCCTGAGGTAACCATCAAGAACACCTTCTTTAGCGTTAGGTGCAATAACTGATCCACCTAGGAAATGAGCAGTCATTGGAATACCAAAAGGTTCAGTAACAACAGCCCCAGCTGTTCCGTTGAACTGCTCTGCTAATTCTTTTGCTAGTTTGTGACCTTCAGGAACCCAAGCAGGATTCACTTCACCATAGCCCTGACGAGATGTAAGTTTCCTTCCGAATAAACCACGCTTACTAAAAGTAGTGAGTGAGTTATCTCTTGATTGCATAACTAGAAGAATCAGTGTTCGCTCAGGCCAAGTTCGAAGGTTATACATGCTCGGAAGGGATCCGAACTTCTTGATGCTGGCAACTATCAGCCTAAAGAAAGTTGGCTTCTGACCCTTAGGTCCTGATGCCATCACGCTCTCCATGATTCCCATAAAGCCAGAGCCTCTTCCATAACGCACTGGCTCAACATGTGTGTGTTCATTAGGGAACACACTTGAAGTAATAGATGAACCTAAGGAAAAGTCGATGTCTTTGGCTTTAGCAACAACACCCAACAGTGATTCACTATTGGTTCTACTCAATGAACCAAGAGTTGAACTGATTCCCTGAAGATTGCCGTTGGCTCTTACTTTGTGTAAAAGCTTTGCACTGCCTAAAGCACCTGCAGCAATAATTACCTGATCGGATGTGAACGATTTAGTTTTTACCCAACCAGCACTTGAAGAGTTTCTAGTTTTGATTTCATAACCTGAACCTGAGTCAATGATGTCAACGACAGTTGTGTTGGCAATAACTTCTGCTCCTGCCTTTTCGGCTAGAAAAAGGTAGTTCTTCACCAAAGTGTTCTTAGCGCCATGTCTGCAACCAGTCATGCATTCGCCGCAGTTGATGCAGCCTGTTCTTGCTGGTCCTACTCCACCAAAGTATGGATCAGCAACCTCTTTACCTGGTTCACCAAAGTGAATACCCAAAGGTGCCATCTGGAAGGTATCTCCATAACCCAACTTGTCAGCAGCCTGCTTGAGTTGAATGTCAGCAGGGCTCATGTATGTGTTGGTTTCAACACCAAGCATGCGCTCAGCTTGAGAATAATAGGGAGCAAGTTCTTTCTCCCAGTCACACATGTTTGCCCAAGAACCAGTCTTGAAAAATGTTGTTGGTGGTCGATACAAAGTGTTGGCATAAACCAAAGATCCCCCACCAACACCAGCACCTGACATGACCATGACATTTCTAAGCAGGTCTATTCTTTGAATACCCTTAAGTCCAAGTCTTGGAAAGAATAAGAACTTCTTTAGATTGAATGAAGTCTTGGCAAAGTCAGAGTCTTTGAATCTAGAGCCTGCTTCAATCACTAGGACTTTATAGCCCTTTTCAGTAAGACGAAGAGCTGAGATGGAACCGCCAAAGCCAGAACCAACGATGATCACATCGTAGTGATTACCTTTAGAGCTCGACATGTAGCCTCTTGTCTATGCGTTTAGAACGACAGGTCTTTCGTGGGCAATCCAACTGGACACCCTAGTAAAGCCCATCTTTTCATAAACTCTAAGGGCATTAGAAGCATTTTGGGTGTCAACACCTAGTTCGGCACGAACATAGCCACGCTTAGAGAAGTGAGCTAGCGCTGTGGCCAGAAGAAGTTTGCCTAAACCTTTATCTCTGTGCTCTTTTAGAACACCAAGGTGAACTACAAAACCTCGCGAATCAAATGCATCCATATCATCAGTCCTAATAAAGCCAGCCGGTTCAGAATCAACATGCAAGAGAAAGACACCATCTGCGGGGATAAACTCATCGGCTTGAATTACCTTCAGCCAAGTGTCAAAGCCCTTAGGTGTGAAGCCAAAGTTGTCTGCGAAGGACTGCTGGTAAACCATGTGCCACTGTTTGAGATCCTCCATGTTGCTGAGGTCTACTGCCCTAAGGCTTACACCTTCAGGAGGAGTTGGGTGCTCGAGATCAGGTAACACTTGTGCTCGAAGAGAGTTGTAAAAGCGGATTACCTTAAAATCTCTCGATGCTAGGTGCTTTAGGTTCTCTTCATGCTTTTCATTGATTTCAATTTGATATGTGAAATCCGGATACTTCTGAATAGCATCAGCCATCAACCAATCAAGTAGTACTGGATATCTACTATCACCGGCTCTTACAGAAAGCGTTAGCTCTAGTTCTTTCGCAGACGAATCTGGATGAAGATTCCCAATACCAAATGCAATCGAATCTTCAGTATCACTGAAAAGCCAAGTTGGCGAAGGCTCATTTGGGCTATCGATAATCTGCTTGGCGATATCCAAGCCAAATGCACCATGGGCTTGATCAACTGCAAGTATTTCAGAGTTGAGAATCTCAAGCACCAGCGGTGCATCTTCTATGCTGGCCTGACGAATGAACACTTCGGTTATGGGTGTCTAAGTGGACTTGCTGGTAGACGTTCCTGGGAAACCCACTTCTCCTGGTAACCGGTTGATGAAGCCATCAAATCTAGGAAAGGTTTCGCATCAAACTCTTCAGGACCCATAACTCCAACGCCATCCCAAATACCGGTAGCTAATAGTTCTAGCGCGATTACTGGGTTGAATGCTGTTTGAGCAACAACTGCTTGAGCTTCAATGGCTGCCATGGTCACAGCGTTATCAGCTACGTGATATAGGTAGGTAGCTCTAGGCATTCCATCTTTACCCTTACCAGTAACTAATACACCTGCACAGGTCTTACCTGTCATGCGAGGACCAATGGTTGCTGGATCTGGTAGCACTGAAACAACTACGTCTCTAGGAGCAACTTCTACTGGTCCTTGAGCTGAACGAACACGAACAGGCTTAGTTGCATCAAGACCTAGCATGTGTAGGGTCTTGAGAACTCCGATGAAGTCTGAACCTAGTCCGAACTTGAATGTGACTCTGCCAACATCCATGGTTCTTGGAATCATGGTGACTTCTTCGTGCTCAACGTTCACACACTCAACAGCGCCAATGCCTTCTGGGAACTCGAATATCTCTGGCTCGCTGAAAGGCTCTGTTGTGAACCAACCCTTTTTCTTTTCATAAAGTGTTGGAGGGTTAAGACACTCTTCAATGGTTGTCCAAATAGAGAATGATGGAGCAAAGATTTCTTTGCCATTTTCATCAGTAACGCTGAGGTTTCCGCCGTCTTTGACAGAGACTTCGTCAATCTCACTGAAAAGGTGATCAGCTGCGTATCTTGCAAAGATGTTGCTCAGTCCTGGCTCAACACCAATACCAACTAGAGCAAGCTTTCCTGCTCTTGCCCACTGCTCATGCAATGCATACTGTGAGTCACCTAGTTTGATACCTGTTTTGTGGAAAGGATCTTGGTCGTTCTTCTCACTAAGACTTAAAGCCATGTCTAAGTAATGAGCACCTGCTGTGTAGCAAGCAGAGAAAATAGTTTGTACAAACTTAGGCTCAACAGCGTTCAGAACGTGAGTGATACCTAGTTCAGTAATTAGAGCAGCCATTGACGCTGCGTTGGAAGCATCAATCTTGGATGAGCTGAATCTTGAGGCGACATCTTCGCCGTACTTGTTTCTGATCCACTCAATAGTCTTATCGGCTCTTGATTGGTCGTAGTCACTGACTACCATGTGTTCGTAAAAATCTCTTGTGGCAGCAATCTTGGCCACTGCATCTCCGACGCCTCCAGCGCCTACGAGCAAAATACGCATTTAATTTCACAACCTAAATTATCATTTTGAAGGCATCGTTGCCTTCTAGATAAAGCCTACCTAAGCCTTTTACTGCTCGCCCGCTCTTCTTCTGAGTCTCTGGAGAAACTCAATGGTTCTAGGCATTTTAGGGTTTTCGAAGAAGTCCTTGGCTGGGCCTTCCTCGATGATTACTCCACCATCTAAGAAAACAACCCAGTCAGCAACATCCCTAGCGAAGGAAAGCTCATGGGTTGCCATCAAGATAGATGTCCCTGAAGCCTTTAGATCTCTAATCAGTTCTAGAACTTCACTAACTAGTTCAGGGTCTAGTGCACTGGTCACTTCATCAAGAAGTAGAAGGGTTGGGTTTAGAGCAACTGCTCGCATGATTGCTGTTCTTTGCTGCTGACCACCGGACAACTTATCTGGATACTCGTTAGCCTTCTCTAGAAGTCCGATTCGATCCAGTAACGAGAGTGCCTTGGTCTTAGCTTCTTCAGCATCAAGACCTTGAACATGACGAAGTGCCAAAGTGATGTTTTCAAGGATAGATAGATGAGCGAACAGGTTATAAGCCTGGAAGACTAAGCCAATCTGTCTTCTGACCTCATCTTGGTTGATACGTGGGTCAGCGATGTCAACATCGTTTAGAAGAATCTGCCCATCGCTGATTTCTTCTAAGAGGTTTACTGATCTCAGCAGGGTTGATTTACCAGAACCAGAGGAACCAATAAGTGCAACAATCTGGCCTCGATAAACTTCAAGGTCAATACCCTTTAGAACATCTTTATCTTCAAAGCTTTTCCAAACACCTTTGACATTCAGAATCAGAGGCCCAAGTTCGTCTACTGACTGACTCATAGAACACCTCCAGCCTGCTCGCGTTTCGCCAATCGGTTAGTCACATAATCAGCTGCCCTAACTGTTGGTATAGCTAGAAGAACAAATAGTAAACCAGCAACAACATAAGGTGTGAAGTTAGCAAACTGGGCTACTTCGATCTGAGCTGCTCTAACCGCATCCACTGCACCTAGGACAGAGATAAGCCCAACGTCTTTCTGCAGTGAAACAAAGTCATTCATAAGTGGTGGTGCAACTTTTCTAAATGCTTGCGGCAACACAACTAACTTCATGGTTTGGCCATATGTCAAACCAAGTGATCTAGCAGCTAGTCGTTGTGAAGGGTGAACAGCTTCAATACCTGCCCTAAATACTTCAGCCACGTAAGCGCTATAGGTAAGTGTCAGAGCAACGGTACCTAAAACCTCAACTGGAATTCTTCCTAAGAATTCCAGACGTAAACCAGGAATACCAAAGCCCACTAAATACAAAACAATGATTAGAGGTAATCCTCTAAATAGATCAACATAGCCTCTGGCCAGAAGTCTGATTGGAGTAAAGATAGGTGAACGAAGAGTTCTTAGTAAAGCAAGAGTTAGCCCAAAGACCAGAACACCAATCGCTGAGAAGAACAGCACTCGAAGATTTAGTAGTAACCCATCAATAACAGCAGGGAAAGCTTCAACCGCTGTCTCCCAGTTGAAGAAGCTCTGCTCAACTCTTGGCCAGCCAGGAGAGCTAACGAGAGCGAACCAAGCGAATACCGCGAAGGCTAGTGTGCTGATAAAGGCAACAAGAGTTGACTTTCTTTTCCGAGCTAAGCGGAAAGCCCGTCGGTCCAACTCAATTTCACTTGGGCTGAACCTACGGGCTTCGCTATTACTCATAGAACTAATTTACTCCAGTACTGGAACACCAGCATCCGCAGTTAGCCACTGAGCCTCAATTGCAGCAAGTGTGCCATCTGCACGTAGTTCATCCAGAGCCTTGCTAACTGCAGCAGTTAGCTTTGAGCCCTTGTCTAGTACTAGACCGAACTGGTCACCCTTGTCAGCTGTTGGCAGCTGGCCAATGATTACTCCACCGTCTAGCTCACAGCATGATGCGTAAAGTGCTGTTGGTAGATCTAGAACGATTGCATCAACCTGTCCGTTAGTTAGAGCAGCCTTAGCGTCATCGTTTGAGTTGAAGGCAAGTGCATCCTGAGTTGGCTGGATTACATCGCGAATTGCGTTGAATGATGTAGTACCAGTTGCAGCACCGATTAGGTATCCCTTTAGATCGGCAATGCTTGTAGCACCTGCTGCAGGTGAAGATGATGTAGTAACAACAACCTGTGATGTCTCGTAGTAAGGGGTTGAGAAGTCGATGTTTGCCTTGCGCTCTTCAGTGATTGAGTACTGCTGCAAGTTGAAGTCAAAGTTCTTAACTCCAGGTGCAATCGCTTCATCGAAAGTTGTGCGGATCCAGATAACGTCTTCCTTAGCAAAGCCAAGTTTTTCAGCAACAGCATATGCAACTGCAGACTCGAAGCCTTCACCTGATTCAGGATTGTCATCTAGAACCCATGGTGAATAAGCAGGGTTACCTGTTCCAATGGTTAGCTTGCCTTCGGTGACTGTGTCACCAGCAATGCTTCCGGTTGAACATGCGGTAAGTGTTGTAGCCAATAGCACTGCAGCTGCTGCTGCAAACCCGCGCCATAGCGTTTTCTTCTGTATAGCCATTTGTGAACTCCTTTAGGTTTTTAAGTATGTTTCAAGTACATTTTGCCCTAAAACTGAGGGCCTTAAAACCAGTGTTACCAAGTGTTACCGTGCAGGCAGGAACTCTTTAGGAATATTGGTGGCTACTAGGTAATTAGTGAAGATAAAGGTAGTTTCAAAGGTCGAATTGATCAGGTCATAGTCAATACGGGCCTTGGCAGCAGCGATATCTTCCTCTGTATAGATATGTGCTGGGAAGTAGCCAGGCTTATAGAACATAAGGAAGTAGTGGCCCTTAGGGGTGAGCCTAGCTAGGACCTCTGAGTAAGATTCCTTGGCAAAATAAGCAGGAGCTCCGAATAGACCCAGAATGGTGTCGAACTTAGAATCCTCATCAGTTTCATTCCACTGTTCAAAAGTTGAGTTCACGGTTTTGTAGCCAGGGAACTTGACCTGTAACTTGGCAAGCATTCCAGCACTTGGGTCAACTCCAAGGTAATCATCTTTATTTATGTCGTTATAAGAAAGAGTTAGCCCAGTTCCACAACCTAAATCTAAGACCTTGCCTCTGATCCAAGGAGAAACAATCTTGAATAATGATTGGTCTTCTTCTTGGAATTCTGCAGAAGCATAGTGATCGTCATAGCTCTTAGCGAACTCGTCGTATATAGCCTGAACTCTGTCTTGCTCTGAATCGGACATGTATTTATAGTCTCTCTAGAGCTTGGGTTAGGTCAGCAATAATGTCACTGATGTGCTCAACACCAACAGACAGACGAACGATGTCACCAGAAACTTCAATAGGAGTTCCATTAGCTGAAGCATGTGTCATCTCAGCAGGATAGTTAACCAGAGATTCCACTCCACCTAGAGATTCAGCAAGAGTGAACAGTTCTGTGTTTTCACAGAACTTCTTAGCAGCTTCGGTTCCACCAGCAAGCTTGAAGGAAATGATTCCACCAAAGCCATCCATTTGCTTTTTAGCAACATCGTGGCCTGGGTGATCAACTAAACCTGGGTAATAAACTTCTGCCACTGTTTTCTTTTGTGTGACAAGGAACTCTGCAACAGCTTGGCCATTAGTGCAGTGTCTGTCCATACGTAGAGCAAGAGTCTTTAGTGATCTGTGGGTAAGCCATGCATCAAATGGAGATGAAACAGCACCAACAGCAAACTGAATGAATTCAATCTTCTTTGCCATTTCAGCATCGTTTAGAACAACTGCTCCACCAAGAACATCGCTGTGACCACCAAGGTACTTAGTAGTTGAATGCATAACAATGTCCGCACCTAGTTCTAGTGGACGCTGTAGATACGGTGTAGCAAAAGTGTTATCAACAACAGAGATAGCTCCGTGCTTACGTGCAACTGCAGCAACTGCAGCAATATCAAAGATTGTCATCATTGGATTAGAAGGAGTCTCAATCCAAACCATCTTGGTCTTACCAGGAATGAAAGCAGCTTCAAGTGCTGCTGAGTCATTTAGGTCAACGATAGAAAAATCAATCCCCCAGGCCTTGTGCACTCGAGCAAATAGTCGGTAAGAGCCACCATACATATCATTAGCAAGAATGACGTGATCGCCAACTGCCAGCACGCCTCTGATGATGGCATCTTCTGCAGCCAAACCACTTGAGAAGCTCATGCCGAATCTTCCACCTTCAAGAGAAGCTAGTGCTTCTTGAAGTGCTGATCTAGTTGGGTTAGCTGCTCTGTTGTATTCGTAACCTTCACGAAGGTTTCCAACACCATCCTGCTTGTGGGTAGTGGTCATATGAATAGGTGGAATAACACCACCTGTTTTATCATCTGGGTGCTGGGCGACATGGATTGCTCTGGTTTCAAACTTTGACATAACTGACTTTCTGGTTAGTTCAAGACTAAACCAAATGGGAGTGGCTCAACAGGGCGATAACTTCACCCTCACGAAGAACCAGGGCACAATCAGCATCAGCTAGAACTTCTTTAGCTGTGGCAATAGTGTCTGTGTAACCCAGAGGAAGAGGCTTAGATTCCATGTGTTGTTCAACTAGATCTGATTCTTTGAAAGCTCCAGAAGCTAACCCTGCCTTGAGGTGATCCAGTCTCAGGACACCGAGAATCTCACCGTATCTAACCGGTGGCTGGTTGTTGAAGACAACCAAGAACTCCGAATTCTTTTCCAAAGATGTCTTAATGGTGTCATTTACCTTAACACTCACAACCTGTGGAGAAACCTGTGTACCAGAAACTAGATCTTCAACAGCATCCTCTAGTCGAGGCATAAAGCCATAGGTTCTCATCCAAGTGTCATTGAAGACCTTGGCCAGATATCCTCTTCCACCATCAGGAAGGATTACAACCACAACAGCATCTGCTGGAAGAGTCTTAGCTACCTTGAGGGCAGCTACTGCTGCCATCCCACAAGAAGGGCCAACCAGTAGACCTTCTTCTTTACCAAGTCTTCTAGTCATCATGAATGATTCAAGATCAGGAACTGGAACAAAGTCATCAACTACAGAGTTGTCATAAGCACCAGGTAAGAAATCATCGCCACGACCAACACCTTCAACAAGATATGGTCTACCTGCTCCATTTGAATAAACAGAACCTGCAGGATCACAACCAATGATCTGAACAGCACCCTTGCTGACTTCCTTGAGGTACTTACCAACACCAGAAACAGTTCCACCGGTACCAACACCGATAACAACGTGAGTTACCTTGCCGTCAGTGTCTTTCCAAATCTCAGGACCTGTAGTTTCGTAATGAGATGCTGGACCATTTAGGTTGCTGTATTGATCTGGCTTGAAAGCTCCAGGAGTTTCTCTAGCGATACGATCCGAAACTGAGTAATAGCTTCTAGGGTCTTCGTGTGCAACAGCACTTGGGCAAACAACTACTTCTGCCCCATAGGCCTTCAAGGTGTTGATCTTGTCAACAGCTACCTTGTCAGGCAAAACAAAGATGCACTTATAACCTCTTTGCTGAGCAACAAGAGCCAAACCAATACCTGTGTTACCTGAAGTTGGCTCAACAATAGTTCCACCAGGCTTTAGCTGTCCAGATGCTTCAGCTGCATCAATGAGCTTCTCAGCGATGCGGTCCTTGATAGATCCACCCGGATTGAAGTATTCGACTTTAGCCAAAACGGTACAGGCAATACCCTCAGTTACCTTATTCAACTTAACTAAAGGGGTATTGCCGATAAGTTCGACGACATTGTTGTAATACTTCATAGTCCAAGAATACCGAGTAAAAGAAAACCCGCCTTGGCCTAAGCCAAGACGGGATTTCTGCTATTGATTCCCCCAAATCTGTCAGTAAAGAGGAAGCCTAACTTCTGAGGAAACTCCTTCGTAGTCTGTCAGTACGCACTTCCAGGACAGGTTCAAAACATCCAGTTCAACGTAGACCGAATCCCCTTCTCCCGTCGCAAGCGTCATGCACTCATAGTCCGCACGGCCTACGCCTATTGCATAGATGAGAAGTGAGCCCACCAATAGAACTACAAAGGCTGATGACAAGCTAATAGTTAGCCAAAATAGTTTCCATGACCTTGGTTTCATATTGACAACTAGGGTACCTGTAATGTGCCTGGAAGTGGAAATTTCCAAACGTACTCGATCTTCGATTCATCAGGATTGCTGCACCATGCGGCCCCAAAGACTTCCCGACATCCAAAAAAGAGCGTTGAATTGCGCTGCCAAACGACTTTTGCTCGGTCTTTGTTTGTATTACCAACTCCTGTGCGGATGTAGTTAGCGTATTCAAGCCAAGGCTCAAGAGCAGAGACATCATAAGTGCCAACTGTGTATACTCTTTCGTTTACGCCGTCCCCAAAATTAGTGTCTAGATAGCTGTTAGGCATAGTCGAGGTGTAGGCGACAATTGAACTACCAAAATAGTGCAGGCTGTCGTAGTTATCAGTTACTAGATCTGGTTCAAAACCAGTGCTTCCAGTACATGCAAATTGATCAAGTTGCCCCTGAGTGAAAGCGAATTTCAACTGATCATACCTTTGACCTTGGTAGGTGCTGTTGGCTGCAATGTTGGCATGAAAATTAGGTCGCCATGTTCCGCATGCAACTGCGGCTGCCGTAGGTAAAGCCTGAGCACTGAGCAACGAATCAGGGGAAGCAGATATAACCTTTTCTTTTCTCCCCATTTTCTTGGAAGTATTCCATAGTTTGGATTTTGATTTACCCTCAACTGAGCTAATTTTGAATTTCTTAGTCAGCAACTTATTTCTTATCTGACCATATCTCGTCGAATCCCTCTTTTTCGAGGCAACATCCCCTGTTGACTCTGCTTGAAGAATGTCCTGTATAGATATGTTTGCTTCTTCAATGGCTTGCTCCAGCGTCAAGTTCTGACCAAGAACACCAAAAGTTTGTGGCGCTGATTCGCCTGGGACATCAACTTGGAACTCAATGAACGTCAGGTTTGACGCCTTTGATTCAATTTGGGTCTCAAATTCAGAAACCGTCATAGCATCGACAGATCTAAATTCTTCGTCTTGGACAGTAGCGCTTGCCTGGGTAATGAAGCCCCCAGATATCATGGCTAGTAGCGCCAGGCCAGTTAGTACTTTGCGTTTCATGATTCCCCCTTCAGGAATGTTATTTGTTATATACAAAATAAGAGTATCATAGACTTTATCCATTGCAACACGAAAGGCCGAAATGTCAGCTTCATTTCCAACGCGAGTAACAAAGCCAACTTTGGCGGTTGCCCGCTATCTAGTGAGCCTTGACGGTAAGTCCACCTATGGAATGGAAATTGGACGACACACTGGACTTGGAACTGCGTCAGTTTATTCGGTATTGGATCGCTTCGAAGATTACGGTTGGCTGGAATCTTCTTGGGAGTCTGATTCAGACAGAAAAGGCGCGCGCAGAAGACTGTACTCTTTGACCAAACAAGGGGATCAGGACTTGCACCGACTCCTGGAGGGCATTCAAGAAGACGCTGAGGCCTTGATAAAATCCAGGTCGCCAAGATTACAGGCAAAGGGTGCCTAAATGAAGCGTCAAGGCAGCCTCTGTTTCTTTATCTTTAAAGCCATCACATTGGCACTTCAGAAGTCAAGACGGGAAAGGCTAAAGGAAGAACTTGATTCGGATTTTGAACACACTTTTTCTAAAAAAGCTAGAAACCGAGTTGTCCGTTCTTACATATATCGTGCTGCGCAAGACCTTGCTAGGGTCCAATATTTAAACCCTTTGAGTTTTTCACTCATCATGATTTTAGTTTTCGTTGCAACTACAAGAACAGCCTCTATTTCTCTTCTAGGTATTGTGGTGTTCCAGGTTGTGTTCAGCCGCGGAGGAAATACCTATACTCGTTCAGGTCACTTATACGAACTCTTTTTCCAACTCGTTCTTCTAGTTGTTCTGGGAAACATCATTCTTGGGATACCGTACGGGATCGGCACCTCTAGCAATAAATTAGGTCTTATTCCGTTCATTCTGTTTGGATTCATTTTGATTGCATTCTTGGTTAATTTGGTGTCTTCGATATTAGAGCCTGACAAGCAATCAAGTAAACCTCAGATCGCTGCGAAGTGGCTACACATGTCGATAATTTGTTTATTCATTTTTGACCTAACGGTCGGTAAAAATACAATCTCCCAGGTACAACTAACATTGTTTGGGACGCTAGGGTGGCTGGTAATTCTGTGGCTCGGAGTTCTACCTAAGCAGGAAAGTCCAGCAAGTAGGTGAAGATCTAAAAAGAAAACCCGCCTGAGCAAACTCAGACGGGAAATTCTTTTCAGGGAAGAGATTACTTAAGGGTAACCTTTGCGCCAGCGCCTTCTAGGGCAGCCTTTGCCTTCTCTGCGGTCTCCTTGTTAGCACCCTCTAGTACGGTTGCTGGAGCGCCGTCAACAACGGCCTTTGCTTCTCCTAGACCTAGGTTAGTTAGTGCACGCACTTCCTTGATAACCGCGATCTTCTGGTCGCCAGCAGATTCTAGAACTACATCGAATGAGTCCTTCTCTTCTGCAGCTTCTGCTCCGCCACCTGCTGCAGGTGCAGCAGCAACAGCTACTGGAGCTGCTGCGGTAACTTCGAATACTTCTTCGAACTTCTTTACGAACTCTGAAAGCTCGATAAGTGATAGTTCCTTGAAGGCTTCAATTAGCTGGTCTGTAGTCAGCTTTGCCATGTGTATCTCCTTGTTTTAGTTTGTGAAACTTTGGGTTTGGTTATGCAGCTTCTTGCTTCTGACGCAAAGCGTCGACTGCGCGAGCAGCCTGAGCAAGAGGTGCCTGGAACATGTATGCTGCACCGAATAGTGAAGCCTTGAAAGCATTGGCAGCCTTGGCCAGCAATACTTCTCTAGATTCAAGATCAGCGAGCTTGGTAACCTCTGCAGGTGTAAGTGCGACTCCATCGAAGAAGCCAGCCTTTACTACTAGCAGTGGGTTTGCCTTAGCGAAATCACGCATTGCTTTTGCAACAGAGACTACGTCTCCACTAACAAATGCCACTGCGCTAGGACCTTGGAAGTGACCGTCAAATGCGGTAACTCCTGCGTTCTTAGCTGCAATAGCTAGCAATGTGTTCTTTGCTACGGCGTAAGTTGCGTCCGCACTGATTGAACGGCGCAGCTCTTTAAGCTGTGCCACAGTGAGTCCGCGGTACTCGGTGAGCAGAACAGCCTGAGAGCTCTGGAATAGTCCAGTTAACTCTGCGACTGAGGCTTGCTTGTCCGCCATGGCGCTCCTTATATCTGTGATGCCGGTAGCCCTAGGGTCCTTAAACGATAAAAGCTCTGGCGCAAATGACCAGAGCTAGAAAAATCTAATTCAGTTCACCTGCGCTGGATGCCGCTTCATTTAGCGGACCTTCGTCGACACATGCAAAACCTCTGATAAATCAAGGGATTTGCCTGCACCGAAACCGGCGGTCTTTGGCTTCCCCTAGTTTAGCCTGAAACCCACCGCCCCTGCAACCCCCAATAAACTGGCCTTATGGAATACACCGAACTCGATGAAGATGGCCAAGTAGCAGCTGTCCAGGAACTAGTTCCTGGCATTTTGAAGCAATACGGCATAGAAGCTGCACAGGTAGAGAATGTCAATCATGACTTCAACTCCACCTTCAAGATCACTACTTCCAACGGTGATGACTTAGCGCTTCGAATCAACCTAAGCATGGGTAAATCAGGTAAAGAAGTACTAGCTGAGATGCAGTGGCTAGAAGCCCTAGCTGAAGATGGCTCAGTTACTGCCCCTCAGCCGCTTAGAACCACAAGCGGTGAACTGTTTATCACCACTAGATTTGAGCCGCTAAATGCAGACACTTCTGTTGTTTTGTTTAAGTGGGTTGAGGGTGAAGAAGTTGGCGATGAGCCAACTCCAGAGCAGCTCTTTGAACTTGGTGAAAATATGGCAAGGCTCCAAAAGTTTGCCAAAGGCCTTTCCTTCAAAGATGGTGCTTTCTTGCCAACTATCAACCGAACACTGATGAACAGCAAAGATTTACTTACAGCTAGTCAACCAGAGCCAATCAACGACAAGCTGTATGCAGATATTCTCAAAGGCCTAGCACTAAGCGATGAAGTCTTCTCTAGAATCTCTAAGGACCAAGAACTCATTCCTATCCACGCAGATCTTCACATGTCAAACGTGATTCAAACCAAAGACAAGTTGGCCATTATTGACTTTGATGATGCAGGTCTAGGTTTACCTATTCAAGATCTATTCATCAGTAACTATTACATTCGTGAAGATACTGAAAAAGAGAAGCATCTGAAAGCTGGCTATGCTTCGATACTGGAATTGCCAAAAGTCTCAGATGAGGACTATGAAATTCTCATACTGGGAAGAATGATTGTGTTGATTGACGCAGTCCTCGACATGACCTCAGCTGAAGCAATCGATTTCTTGCCAGAATTCCTGGTTAGAACACAAAAGAGATTTGATCACTTCTACGCAACTGGCAAATTCTCTCTGGTTTACTACCGAACAGAAGACTAAACTTCCAGACATTAAACAAGAATGCCCCGGTCACTTGGACTGGGGCATTCTTCTAATCTCTTTTAGCGATCGCGAGCTGGACGTCCACCGGATTTACCGGCAAACTTTCCAGCAGGTCTTCCACCTGAACGAGCACCATCTCTTGAGCCACCTCTTGAACCACCGCGGTCTGAACGACCACCGAAGTCACGAGATCCGCCTCTTGAGCCACCACGGTCTGAGCGGCCACGGCCACCTTCACGTGAAGAACCACCACGGCTGTCACCGAAGTCCAAGTTGCTTACAGCCGGAGCTGGAGCAATAGGTCCTGCGATTTCAGCAAGGATAGGGCTGTCTTGTCTAACATCCATATAGATTGCATCGCGCTCTGCACGGCGAAGAAGATCTTCAACCTTACGTCTGCGTGAACGAGGAACCAAAGTAATAACGGTCCCCTGCTTACCAGCACGACCAGTTCTACCTGAACGGTGTAGGTAGGTCTTGTATTCCTCTGGTGGATCAACCTGGATAACCATTGCAATGTCATCAACGTGGATACCACGAGCAGCAACGTCAGTTGCTACTAGAACACGAACTTCACCTGACATGAATCTCTGTAGGTTACGGTTTCTCTGGTTCTGGTTTAGATCTCCATGTAGACGAGCAGCTGGAACACCAGCGCTGGTTAGAGATTCACTTAGACGCTCAGCAGTCATCTTGGTACGAGTAAAGATAATTGACTTACCCTCACCCTGAACTAGACGAAGCAAGATTGGGCTACGAGCATCAGTTTCTGCAAACATTACTCTGTGAACGATGTCACTTGTTTCTTCAGTTTCGTTAGGAACTTCATAAACATAAGGGTTAGGTAGGAACTGCTTAACTAGAGCATCAATCTCACGGTCCAAAGTTGCTGAGAACAGCATCTTCTGTGAGTCACCTGTAGCAGCTGTGATTCTCTTCACTGGCTCAATGAAACCTAGATCACACATGTGATCTGCCTCATCGATAACTAGAGTCTCAACATCACGAAGATCAACAATCTTCTGAGCCATTAGATCTTCTAGACGACCTGGGGTAGCAACAAGAATGTCAACACCACGGGCCATAGCAATCTCTTGTCTACGCTGAGGCATACCACCATAAATACATGTGGTGTAGAAACCAACTGAACGAGCTAGCTGAGAAAGAGTTCTATCAATCTGGTCAGCTAGTTCACGAGTAGGAGCAAGAATCAAAGCACGTGGACGGTTAGGTTTACGTGGCTGTGAGCCTTGAGCAACAAGCTTGGTGATAAGAGGAACCGCGAAAGCAATTGTCTTACCTGAACCAGTCTTACCTCTACCCAAGATATCTCTACCTGAGATAGCCGCAGGAATAGTTGCCTGCTGAATAGGGAAAGGAGTTACCGCACCCATCTGGATTAGAGTCTCAACTAGTCGAGGGTGTAGTCCCATGTCTTCGAAAGCTGATTCAATAACTGCATCTGCCTGATCAACTGACTGAAGCTTCTCTAGAACAACATCTTCGAAGAAAGCCTTCTTGTTAGGAGACTTCTCTCTAGCACCATCAAAACTTCTCTGACGGTTGTCGTCTCTTTCCATACGATCTGATCTACGAGGATCTCTTGATCCTCTGTCATCACGAGCTGGTCTTGAATCAGACCATTCTCT